>Ga0154020_10004286_pt1 | contig 17020 bp, 13 predicted proteins | sample Klosneuvirus_201_FD_109709 | JGI IMG/M metagenome (GOLD analysis project Ga0154020, IMG submission 109709) | Active sludge microbial communities from wastewater, Klosterneuburg, Austria - Klosneuvirus_20160825_MG | ecosystem: Engineered > WWTP > Aerobic digester > Activated sludge | place...
CGGCGAGGGTCACTTCGCGGATCCCGAGCTGGCCGGTCGCCTTGTCGGCGACACCCATGTTGACCTTGATCGGGACGATCTCGTCCTTGAATCGACCGGCTTCGGCGGCCGCTTCGGCGCGCTGCTGGCTCCGCGCGCCGTACTCGTCCATCCGGTCACGACCGATCTGGTAGCGCTTGGCGAGTCCGTTCGCCCGGATGACCCTGTCGTTGGCGACGTTCATGATCAGATCAGATCGGCGAATCGGCGTTCTGTGCGGCGGAAGTACCAGAGACCGGAAGTGATGAGGACGAGACTGGTGGTCAGCGACATCGCGAGGCTGCCAACGTAAAGCTCCTGCTGCGAACCAAGCAGGCACCAGCGAAAACCTTCGACCACTCCGGTGAGGGGATTAAGGGCCAGTACGTCCCGCCAGTTGGGAAGGAATTGAGTGCTGAATCCGACCGGGGTGATGAACATGCCCACCTGAAGCAGGAAGGGAGTAATAAATCGGAAATCTCGATACTTTACCGTCAGCGTGCAGATCCAGAGGCCAGCTCCGAATGCCACTGCGAGGGCGGCGAGCATGAAAGCCGGCAGGAGCAGCCAGCGCCAGGTCGGCACGATGCCCGCGAGAGGAGCGAGCGGAAGGGTGATCACGAGCACGATCAACGTATCAACGACTGCGATGGCCAACGCCGAGAGGGGAGCGATCAGCCGGGGAAAGTAGACTTTGCCGACGAGGTGGGTGTTGGAAACGAGGCTGTTGCCGACACCGGTGAAGGCCGAGGCGAACAACATCCAGGCGAGCTGGCCGGCCAGCACCACCGCGACGTAGGGAACCGGCCCGGACGGCATTCCTGCAAGATTGCCGAAAACGAAGGTGAGCAGCACCGTCTGCACAGCGGGCTGGATGACCGCCCAGAGGATTCCGAGTGCGGTTTGCTTGTACCGGACCTTGATGTCCCTCCAAGCGAGGAATCCTAGCAGCTCCCGGAACCGCCACAGGTCACCCCAGTAATGTCGATCCGTGCGACCTGCCTCAATCAGGAGTTCGTCGTTGGGTATCTCCTCGGACATGATTAGTAGGCGGCGGCCAGACGCTGTTGAAATCTGCCGAACGAGTAGTGGGCCGCATGGGCACGAATCGTGTCATGATCCCAATCTTGGCGCAGTGCCTCAAGCAGGACGGCCGCGAGCTTGGGGACGTCGTTGGGCGGTGCCAGCTTGCCGGAGTCTTCGTTGATGAGTTCGGGCACCGCGCCCGCCCGCACCCCCACGCAGGGTTTGCCGTGAGCCATGGCTTCGATGAAGACGAGGCCGAAACCTTCCCGCGTGCTCGGAAGAGCAAAAACCCGGCAGGAGGCGAATTCCTTCTTCAGTTGGGCATCATCGACGGTCCCGGTGAAGTCGACCCATGCGTCCAGCTGCTGCTCACGCACCAGCGCGCGGAGCCGTTCGAGATCATCCCCTCCGCCGACGATGCGCAGCCGGACCCGCGGTTCGGAGCGATGGACCGTGGCGAAGGCCGCGATGAGTTGATCGATTCCCTTGTAGGTTTCCCGCCGGTCGAGCCGGGAGACTGTCAGAATGAAGGCGCCGGCGGCAGGCTCCTCGCGAGCGGCTTCGGGCGGAGTGGCAGGCAAAATCAGCCTCGGATCGAAGGCATTCGGGAGAACCAGCAGGCGTGACACCGGCAGGTCCGGCTGGCGGCTCTGTAGGCGCGCCCGCGTATCGGCGCTGACACACCAAATCCGCGTGGTCCCTTGCAGCGCCCATCGCAGGAGGAATCCAATCGGCCGGTCGATCTCGATCCCGTGGGCGACTAGATAGATGTCCAGACGGGGATTCAGCAGCCGGGCGAGCCGGGCGACGGGTAGCAAGTGGAGGTGGCCGCAGATCAATCGACGCGCCGCGCGGGATTCATGCAGCGTGCGGAGAGCAAAACGGAGACGGCTCCCTCCAACGGCGAATGGTTTCACGAGCTTGGTGGACTCGTCGGGAGTCGTACCTTCCGCAGGAAGGCGGTGGTCGTTAAGCACGATCAGGCTGATCTGGCGATACGAAGCGTCCTCGATCATCGCCCGGAGATACAGCCTGAGAATCCGCGGAATCCCTCCTTCGGACGCGAAAAGTTCGGGACAGAGCAGCAGGGCTTTCATCGCGACGCCCTTCGGTTGAGGAACGCGATGGTCACCGCCAGACTCCAGAGACGAGACCAGCTGCGCTCATCCTCGTGGGAGAGGAAGTGTTTCCAACGGGCCTGGACCTCCCTGACGGAGAAAAATCCGCTCCGACCGACGCTGGGGGCGGCGAAGGTGTCCTCCATGAACGGGCGGAGATCACGGCGTATCCATCGATCCATCGGCAACGCGAATCCACGCTTCGGCCGGCCAGCCATGCCGGGCGGCAGCAAATCGGACATTGCGGCGGCCAGCGCCGACTTGGGTTTCTCTGGCGTGTGGCGCCACGCGCTCGGCTGTCGCCACAGCCACTCGATCATCGGCCGGTCGACGAAAGGCACCCGCAGTTCAAGGGAATGTCGCATCGACATCGTGTCTCCATCGCGCAGGAGTACATCCGCCATGTACGTCTGGAGTTCCCAGGCCGAAAGGGTTTCGAAGGGATCCGCATCGGCGAGCGTCGCAGACAGGCGTTTAAGCGCGGGATGGGATGCGGAGCCGGCGCGGCCATCGGTGAGATCCCGAACCGCCGACGTCGACCAGACGCGGCGCGAACAAGCGGCGAGCTCGTTCAGCGTGTTCGCCTCGGCGAACAGATCCGCGACCTTCTGGGTGCGTGACGATCCTCGGCAAAGAAGCCCGGCGAGACCGCGGCGGAACGGCCGTGGCGCCCACCGCCATGACCGCTGGTAGCGGTGGAGTTTAAGCAACTTCTCAAAATAGCCGTAGCCGCCAAACAGTTCATCGCTACCGAGGCCGGAGAGAACCACCCGTACTCCCCCGGCCTGCGCTGTCTCGCTGGCATAGTAGACATTGAGCGCGTCTCCGGTGGGTTGGTCCATGGCCCCAAGCAAACGGTCCAGGTCGGCCGCGACACGGGGGCCCGTGATCACGGCGGCGCGGTGTTCGCACCCGAAGTGACGTGCGGTCGCAGCGGCCTCCTCAGCCTCAGAGTAACCCGCTTCATCAAATCCGATGGAGAAGGTCCTGATCGGGTGGGAGCCGGATTGGGTCGCAAGGCCGGCGAGCACGGCGGAGTCGAGTCCACCGGAGAGGAAGAGTCCGACCGGCACGTCGGCGATCAGGTGGTAACGAACGGAGTCCTGCAGACGCGCTCGAAGCTCGTGGGTGAATTCGCGAACATCGGTGCAGGGACGCTCGTTTCGGGACCGCAGGGAGAAGTCCCAGTAAAATGCCTTTTCCAGCCGGCCGCCTTTCCAGCGGAGGGATTCCCCCGCACCCAGGCTGAAGATTCCGCGGTAAAGGGTGCGTGGCGAGGGTACGGCAAGGAAGGCGAGGGTATCCGCCAGGGCCTCGGGATCGATAGTGAAGTCGCCGCCGGCCTTTTGCAGGGCGCGCAATTCCGAGGCAAAAACGAAGTCTCCGCTCGATTCCGAGGGTCGGAAGTAAAGCGGTTTTACGCCAAGCGGATCCCGAGCCAGCCAGAGCGACTGGACGTGATCATCCCACAGGGCGAAGGCGAACATGCCCCGCAGGCGGTTGAGGCAGAGTGTTCCCCAATGGGTGAGCGCGGCGAGCAGGACTTCGGTGTCGCATTCGGTGCGAAACGGTCGGCCGAGCTGCTCCAGCTCGGTGCGAAGCTCGCGGAAGTTCAGCAGCGCCCCGTTGAACACCAGGGTGTAGCGGCCGTCGTCGCTTTGCCAGGGCTGGTGTCCGTTTGCCGGATCGAAAATTGCCAGCCGCCGCATGCCCAGGGTGATCGGTCCGCGCGAAATCCGACCGCCGTCGTCGGGCCCACGGTGGTGCATCGCGCTGCACATCCGGTCCACGGTCAACTCGCGTTCCGTGGTGGAAGTGCGTGTGCTGAGAAAGCCGGCGATACCACACATGTCAGCGTCAGGCGTAAGTCAGCGGATCGCGGGCCGGACCCCGCGCTGGGACATCCGAAAAAAGGGGCAGAAAAGGACCATGGGTTGCGAGCGCCTCCGGAGGCGCTCGCAGGATCATCGGAAAGCAGGGTGGCCAGACAGGCAATCCTTAGCTGTGGAGCGAGTAAATCTACCCATGGCAGGCGGAGACCGCCGGCCGGCGAGAAGGTCGGGGCCCCGAGGGCGATGGGTACCGGGGCGACCGTTCACCGCAGAGCAAGCTTTCTTGCGGTTGGGTGTGCAACCGCCAACGCCTTGGTGTCAGGCGCAGATCGCTTGAGAAACCTCGTGGCTTTGCCCAGTCGAGGTCAATTGTTCGACCAAGGCGAAACCGAAATCAAGCGCGGTGCCCGCACCTCGCGAGGTCAGAATTCGACCATCAATAACGACACGTTCTTCGCCCAGTCGCTCCGGCAGTTCGAGGGCCACCGAAGGATGGGCGGTGTAGCGCCGACCGGAGAGCAGTCCGGCGTCAAGGAGCACCGTCGGAGCCGCGCAGATGGCGGCGATCCATCGGCCACCCGCGTGATGAGCGAGGACGGTGGAGCGTACGCGGGGATCGGCCCGCAGGTGTTTGACCCCGGGCCCCCCGGGGAGAACGAGGGCGTCAAAAAGGGTGTGCTCGGCTACCGCGTCGAGCAGGGTGTCCGCATGCACGGTCAGTCCGCACCGCCCGGTGACATGAATGCCAGGGCTCAAGGCCGCGACTGTGACCTCGATGCCGGCTCGTCGGAGTAGATCGAGCGGGGCGATGGCCTCCAATTCCTCAAAACCCTCGGCGAGCAGAAAGAGTACTTTCGGCATCTGCTTGGGGCCAGAATTCAACCCTTTCTGGTTGGGCGAAAAAAGGGGGCGATTAGTCAATCGCCCTTTTTGTTCAGCTGGGCGGAGAGCGGAGCACTGTCGCCCGCCCAAAACTCCTGTCGCTTGCCCAGCGCGAGGGCGTCGGAGAGGACGCGCAGGCTCTCCCTCAGATGGACATCCATCTTTCCGTAACGCGCATCGTCATCGTCGTCCGTGCTGAGCTCATCCGGTTCGGTCTCACCGTCCGCGGGCGGCGCTTTGATCCTTGGGGGAGGAGGGGGCGCGAGGAGGAACTCGCGGAACTTGAAATCGGATTGGGCGAGGCGAGTGCGTTCATCCTTCATTTCTTTGCGGAAGGTGTCGTCGAGCTCTTTCTGGCGCCGGCGTTCCTCGATGTTCAACGATGCTGTCTTCTGCTCCTGCTTCGACTTGAAAAAGTCGATCGACTTCCGCAGGTAGGTGAACTCTTCCAATTGTTGCTGGCGCCCCAGGCTGTTCTCGCGCAGCGGCGTGAGGATCGAGACCGCGAGGGGTTTTCCGTCGAAGAAACTCGTCGGGATCTCGTCCCACACCAAAGCGTGGGGAAGATCCTTTTCTCCAATCGGCAGGAAGTCGTCGATCGACGGGAGAGTAATGTCAGGAATCACTCCCTTGAGTTGGGTCGAGGAGCCGTTGGGAAGGTAGAATTTCTGGACGGTGAATTTGGCCGCTCCGGTTTTGACGGGAGCGCGCGCGAGCGAAGGAATGATATTTCGCATTTCCACGACCGTCTGGACGGTGCCCTTGCCGTGGGTCGAACTGTCGCCGACGACGACGGCGCGTCCGTAGTTCTGCAGGGCGCCCGCGACGATTTCCGAAGCTGAAGCGCTGAAGCGGGAAACCAGCACGGCCAGCGGGCCGTCGTAGGCGATCGCCGGATTCTCGTCCTCGTCGACCTTGACCTCACCGTAATACGAGCGGACTTGGACCACCGGGCCGCGCTGGATGAAGAGGCCCGTCAGATCGATCGCTTCGGATAACAGACCGCCTCCATTACGACGAAGATCGAGCACCAAGCCCTTGATCCCGGCCGTCTGCATCTGACCGATCAGCTTCGCGACATCGCCGGTGGCAGAGGTTTGTTCCTCTCCCGAGGCAATGGATGATCCGTCGGGTCCGTAGAACGTGGGCAGGGTGATCACACCGATGGGTGAGAGGTTTCCCTCGGCATCAGGCACGTCAAAGATGGCTCCGAACGCGCGGGCGGAATCGAGTTTCACGACATCGCGCGTCAGCACGACTTCGCGTCGGGTGGAGGAATCGGTGGCGTCGCCCGGTTGAATCGTCAGGCGCACCTCGGTGCCTTTTCCGCCACGGATCATGTCGACGATTTTTCGGAGCTTCATGCCGACAATTTCGACCGGCTCGGCTCCCACTTGGCCGACCGCCAGGATCTTGTCGTTTGGCTTGACCAGCTTGCTGATGTCGGCCGGCCCGCCGGGTACCACTTCGCGGACGACACAAATATCATCCTCAAGCGACAGCATCGCCCCGATCCCCACCAGCTGCAGGCGCATCTGGATGTTGAAATCGGCAAAAGTGTCCGAGGAAAAATAAGTGGAGTGTGGATCGTAGAGCCGGGCGAGGGTACTGAGAAACATCTCCGCGAGATCGAGAGACTCGAGTTCAGCGACATTCTTGAGCATGCGCTCGTAACGCTTGCGTATTTTCGTTTTGGCTTCCTCCAGCGCGACCTCGGGCTCGGTCGCCGCTTTCTTGTTCAACATTTCCCCGACGAGCTCGAACTTCAGGCGGCGTCTCCAGAGTTCGTCGGCCGCCTCCGAATTTGCAGGCCATTCGACCTTGGCGCGGTCGAACATGTAGGACTCGGATGAGGAGAGATCGATCGGTTTCTGCAGCTCCTCGAAAATCCAGGCGATGCGGGTTCTTGTCCGCTCGTCATAGCGGTTGAAGATCTCATAGGCGTACTCGATTTTGCCGAGGGTCGAGATGTTCCAGTAGAGCTTGTCGGGCGGATTGGCTGCGGTGAAGGAGTCCTTATCGGAAGCGAGGAAGAAAAGGCGTTGTCCGTCGAGCTCGCCCATGTAGTCGGGAATCAATGTCGCATAGTCGCGCGGTTTGATCGAGTCGCGGTTGTAGTGGACTTCCTCGAGCAGCTTGACGAACTGGGAAACCTCTTTCGTCAGGGTGGCCGAGGTGGAGAAGCTGCGGTCGCCGGCGGCGCGTATTCCGTCTGCTCCCCAAAGCGAAAAGGCGACCAGAACAAACGCGATGCGATGCAGCAGGGGAAGTGATTTCATCTCTTAGGTGGGAAACGAACGAAGGAGAAAAGTTTCAATCGAGCGGTGTAGCCGCCCAGTACAAGCCGACAGCGGTCGCCGGAGGCACGGAACCTGGCGAGTGGGATTCCGTGGGAGCCATCAGTTCTTACTCAAAAGGTCACGGGCATCATCCAAGGCCTGTTTTTCCGACGGCGTGAGTGAACCGAATCCCTCACTGTTGATCTTGTCGAGGATCCGGTCGACTTCGGCCTTCAGGTTCTCTCGGGTCGTCAGATTGACCTTGAATGCCGGAGGTGGGGTCGCCGCTTCCTTGGTTCGTTTGAACCATTTGGGAAGTTCCATTTCCGCAGGCGCATCGGGTGTCTTCCACTCGCGCACATGCACGTAACGGAAGTAGAGCCAACCGGCCGCCATGCCCCCCAGGTGCGCCGAATGTGCCCATCCCAAGGGAGATGTCCGACCGAAGACTTCGAAGAATACAAAACCGATCAGGTCGAGGCACAGAGAGGCCAATACGAGATATTTGGCGACGACGGTCACCGGTATGAAAAAGAGCAGGAGTGTCAGTCGCTGGTTAGGGTAAATACAACCGTAGGCGACTAAGAGCCCAGCGACGCCGGCAGAGGCGCCGATCACCTCACCACCAGTCCGCCAATTGGTTGCGGCCCAAAGTGAGCCGCCCAGAACAATCGCGCCAACCCACAAGCTGACGAAACGTCGTGATCCCAAGAGCGGCAACAGCTCGCGTCCAAGAAACCACAATCCCAAGCAATTGAATAACAAATGGAGCAGGATCAGCCCCCCTGTATCGTGAAGGAAGCTGTAGGTGAAAAGCGTCCAGACGTGACCTGACTTCAGGCCCTCCACGCTCAAGGCTAGGAGTCTATCGAAAGCAAGTCCTGCTCGGCCTCCAAGCAGTTCATGGAAAGCGAGTTGAAGCGCGAAACCGGCAATCAGCGACGAGAGGAGCCAGACAAGCACCGAGGTCGTCCGCCGGCTGTAGTCGTCGCGCATGTAAGACCGGTCAGAAAGCATTTGGTTAATCGAAAGGTGTCACGCCACGGGTCAAACTCAAGCGCACTCCCGGGAAAGCAGACAAAAAGAAGGGTGAATGGGCGAAACTACGGACATGGGGAGCAAATCCTGCCGACTGCGATGCATTGCGGTAAGGATCGGTCTTCGTGTATTCGGTCCCGGCAGCGATTTCTGAGCCAAATCCTTTCGGTTTCGAGCTCCGGTAGCAGTGAAGTTCGGCTGCATTTGTCGGCCGGAGGGCGCGTTTTGTTCAGAAAGGACTGAGGTCTCGCGAATAGGGATGCTCCGCGCGCTTGACAGGGGTCGGCTGCGTCCTCTTCTGTCCCGAAACACTATGGCTAACAAAGCAGACAAGTGGGAAAGCAATGTTTCGGGTAAATTCTACGTCGATCAGCAGTGCATCGACTGTGACCTCTGCCGCGAAACGGCGCCGGAGTACTTCACCCGGTTTGATGACGGTGGACATTCCTTCGTTTTCAAACAACCGACGACGCAGGAAGGCATCGACCAATGCATGGAGGCCTTGGAAGGCTGCCCGGTCGAAGCGATTGGCAACGACGGCGACGAGTAGGCTCCCTTTTGTGTCAAGCCCGCAACCGTGCTGCGGGCTTTCCCTCTGGCAGTCCGTGTCCGATTTCCGGACGTAGGCCCGTCCTCCCGTGGTCGGTCTCGAGTTCTAGCAAGCACGGACTCTTTCGACTGAAGTGAAAGTGTGTTTTGCAGGTGCTTGTTAAGGTCTCTTCGATTTTAATTAACAAAAGGCTTGTTGAGTCACCCGATCCTCGTATCAGGTCGTGGCCATGAGCACGAAACGAGCGATCGCGCAATCGTTGGCTGGCCTCCTCTTGGGCGTGTCGGTGGGCTTGAGCCAGCCGGCGCCTCTCCTCTTGCCCCAGCTGTCGGTGGATGCGGTTCGAGTGGCCAACGAAGATCCGGTCGGTACGTTTGCGATGCCAGTTTCGGCCCTGCGCTTCGAGCCATTGGTGGACGTGCAGTCGCGGAACCTAGCGGAAGGACAAGCGGACGTTGCCATCCGCGGAGGTGTGTTTGAGCAAAGCGGATTCCGTCTGGGTGCGCTTTCCCTGTACGATCCGCAGACCGGCCACTATTTCGCGGAAATTCCGGTATCCCCGGCCCTGCTCGGGCCGCCGAAGATTCTGACCGGTTATGAAAACGCTGCGCGCGGCTGGAATGCCGGGGCGGGGACCATCGCCTACCGCTGGCGGCCCCTTCGCACCGGCGGGGCGGTTGCGTTGAGCGTCGGCGATGACCGGTCGAGTCGGGCCGAATTCTATCAGGCGCATCGCAGTGACCACTCCATCGGCGGACGCACCCTCGGCGCAGATGCCGCCTTTTCCTTTTCGGAGTCCGATGGCTCGGTGGTGGGAGGCGATCACCGATTCCAACGGGTCAATCTGCGCGCTCAACTGGCGGGCGACCGGGGGCAGACGGACCTTTTTGCCGGCTATCAGACGAAGTTTTTTGGCTGGCCGAACCTGTACACCCCCTTCAATTCCTTCGAAAGCGAGAACCTGCAGACCGTGCTCATCGCCGCGAATCACCGCGAGGACTGGGGTCAGGGCGACTTCTTCGAGATTGGCGGCTACTACCGGCGCAACAAGGACGACTACGCGTTCAACCGCTACGCACCGGTTGGTCCCGTTCATCCGTTTCAACACACCACCTGGGTGTATTCGATTGGTGGTGATCTGCGGCGGACCGCCGGCGAGCTGGTGTGGACCGGGAGCGCGGTCGCGTTGACCGATGAGCTGCGCTCCACCTCGTTGACCGCCGGACGTTATCGCGAACGCTCCCACGTCAAGTTCAGTCTCGCCCCGGAACGCACGTGGACCCTGCGTGACGGCCGCCGGCTGACCGCACGAGCGGGCTTGACCTACGACGACACGAACCGGGACGACTCCGCCGTTTCGCCGCTGGCGGAACTCGCGCTCGAACGGGCCGCGCCCTCGGGGGGGATCACGCGGGTCCACGTGGGGTTTGCGTCGGTGACGCAAACCGCAACCTACACCGCCTTGAACTCCGCAGCCGGCGCGGGGCTCTTCCGCGGCAACCCGAACCTCGGCCGTCAGACCGCGCGCACCCTGGAGCTGGGCGCGGCGGGGACGTGGGATGGATGGACGGCGAGGGCGGCGGTCTTCCACCGGGACGATGATCAGCTGGTGGACTGGACCTACCGGCGGGGAGTGACCGCGCGCACGGCCAACCCGGTGGATCTGTCGACCTCGGGGTTTGAGGTGGTTGCGCGCCGCGCCACCCAGCGGGTGGATTTTGTCTTCGGATACACCTGGTTCTCCAAGGACGCGGATTATGGCGCCGCGACGGTCGACGCCAGTTTTTACGCCCTCAACTATCCGCTTCACCGCGTGACCCTGGCGGCGACGGCCCGGCTCGGCGGTGGCTGGGAAGTGCGGCTCGACAATGAGGCGCGTCTGCAGGCGGACAACGCCCTGCGCCGTCGCGGCGGCGATGAGGCGGTGATCAGTGCGCTCGGGGTCTACTATTCCCCCAAACGCGTGCGTGGGTTGAAGTGCTCCGTGCAGGTGGACAACCTCTGGGATGAGAACTTTGAGGAAGTGCCCGCCGTCCCAGCCGGCCGTCGACAGCTCTCGGCGGGCCTGTCCTACGTTTACTAAGTCGTCGTGTCGGGTGGGTTCATCGCCATGCGTATCGGCCATAAAGGTACACGTTTGGTCGCTCGGTCGTGAGCGCGTCCGGGCGAACATGGTCGGAGGACGCAGCTAAGGTCTCTTTTTGGCCTTGCCGTTGCGTCGGGAAGCGCAGCAATAGCGCTCCTTTTCATGATTCACCAAGAACTTTCCCTTGAGCTCATCGATGTCTACGGCGGCACCCAGACCCGCGTCAAAACCGACGATGAGGCGATTGCCAGTTATGCCGAGGAAATGAGTCAGGGCACGGTGTTTCCCGCGATCGTGGTCTATTTTGACGGGGCGACGCACTGGCTGGCGGACGGGTTTCACCGTTACCTGGCCGCCAAGCGTCATGGTGCAACCGTGATCAAGGCCGAGGTGCATTCGGGCGGCCGGACGGACGCGCTGCGGCACGCGCTGGGGGCGAATGCCACCAATGGCGTTTACCGGAACAATGCGGACAAGCGCAACGCGGCAGAAATCGCGCTGGAGGAGTGGTCGGAGCTGGCGAATCCGGTGATCGCCGAAATTTGCCACGTTTCCGTGGAGCTGGTGCGGCGGTGCCGTCTGGAGCTGACCAAGGCGCAACGGATTCCGCCGGCCGCGAACGTCACGGGCCGCGACGGCAAGCAGTACCCGACGCAAATCGAGCGCGAGCCACGGGGAAAGACCGAGCGTTCTTCGAGCGAGGGAGCGTCGGGTGGCGGTGGGGGAGGTGGGAGGCCCTCGGGCAAGGGTGGTGGCGGCAATCCGGGAGGGACGAGCGTGGAACTGGAGCACGAAGCCCGGGCGATGATTCGCAAGGGCGAGCTGAATCCCTTCGAGCTGCCGACGCTGACCACCGCGACCGCGCACGACTATGCGGAGTCGGTGATCGTTTTGCTCGGCACGATGCGACTCGACGATCCAAAGCGGGTTGAAGGGCTGATGCGGATCCGTCGCTGGCTGGACAAGGCAATTTCGGGTGAGCCGCAGGATGCATTGCCGGAGCCTGCCGTCGTTTGATCGTGGGATTGAGCGGTTGCGAAGTCGGTCTCTTCGCGACATCCGCACGTTTGTGTGTGAAAATGGACTACGCGCTTGAGCTCAGTCCTTGCCGGGCTCGGGACTGGGGGCCGGCGCTGGGAGAGGTCGGTTCAATTGGTGTTGGGCCAGGTGTGCCTCCTGGGTGAACTTGGCTCGCCGGGCGAACTCGGAGTAGGGCAAGCCCGAGAGTTCCGCGATGATTTCGGTGAGCAGGGCCTGGCCACTGACCGTCTGGCGCAGCTCCTTTTGCTTGAGGAGCCGGCTTCTGATTTTCTCAATCAATGGTTCACCCAATCGCTGATAGGCGTCGATCATGACGTAACGAAAACCGCCGAGACTGCCCGGGGCGATCCGGGCCTCCGCTTCCGGCTTGTCGACCGATTCACGCACTTCCCCTTTGTTCCAGTTGAGCAGATCCAAACCCAAGCCGAGGGCCCGGGGGCTCTCACCCAGGCGCTTTTGCAACATATGGTGGGAGTAGATCTCTTTGGCGCCCTGGAGCTTGATGATGACGACGTCCGAGAGGAATCGGGAAAGGACTGCGTCGAACCAGTCGCGGTCGTTAACGTAGATGCGTTGGCCTTCGATATGCTGATGGCAGTCCTGGATGTAGCCTCCGCGGAAGCGGGTGTCGCGTCGTGCCATCCAGCTGAAGGGGTCGTAGATGAAGTACAGATTCGCGATGAACTTCTCCTGCAGGTACCTGAGTTCTTTCTCTCCAACCTGGTTGTTGGAGTAGAAGATGGGGTAGGTAAGCTTGACCTCCTTGAAAGCGTGGGGCGGAATCTGAACGGGAAGTCCTCGCTCGATAAAGTGGAAACCCTTTTGAGTGTCGAGGTTGAGCCCCTGCGTCTTTTCGGTCTCGAAGGACCTGCCCGGCCGGTTCTCGTTGGTGAAGAAGAACACGTCCCAACGAGCGGTGATCCGCCGCTCCCACGTTCCGGTCTCAGGACGATAACGAATGTCGCCGGCGTATTTGGAGTTCGGCTTGTTGGGCGCCATCTCCTGGAGACGATCGCGATCCCAGACGACGAGGGCTCGGATCTTAAAAAACGGTTCCCGGATCAGTCGGGAAATGATCGCGCGCTCCCGCCTCAACCACGTGGAATCATCAAGGGTGAACGCGCCGAATCCGAAGGAGGCGCTGAGCTGTCCCATTTCCCGTTCAAACTCTTTGCCCAGCTTGAATCGGAATTGCAGGTGTTTGACCTCATCGAGGACCAGTTTTTTGTGATAGGCGAGCAGCAGCTTGTTGAAGGTCTGGGCGAACTTGAAGACGACATCGTTGTTCCCGGCGTAGTCTTTGCCGGTGAAGCCATCGATGATGGGAATCTTGCCCTTGTACGCCGTCACGTTGAAGGGCTCCATCTTGACCACCTCGTCGCCCGCTGGATCTTGCGCCTGGATGGTCTGGGAAACCAACAGGGTCAATCCGAGGACGAGGGCGGCGTAGTGGCGGATCGGAGCGGGCATGGGAGACAGCACGATCTACTGATTGCGCGTGAGCTCGCTTATGGCGCACCTATTGCACCCGCCGGAGGTATTTCACCACCGCTTCCGTGCGACTCCGCACATGCAGCTTCTGGTAAATGTGGTTCACGTGGGTGCGCACGGTTTCCAGACCGATGCCAAGCTGGTCCGCCACTTCCTTCAGGACGAGGCCTTTGACGAGCAGGTCAAGGATTTCGCGTTCGCGCGGAGATGGCCGTTCGGCTTCGGTGGCGGGCACCTCGCTCCGGTGGAAGAACTGCACGACTTGTCGCGCGATGTGGGCAGACATGGGCGCACCGCCGTTTTGCACCTCCTGCAGCGCCTCCAGCAATCTTTCGGAGGCATCGCGTTTTACCAAGTAGCCGTTGGCGCCCGCCTTGAGCGCGCGAAAGATGCTGTCGTCGTCTTCGTAGACGGTGAGCATCAGCACGAGCAACCGCGGCAGCTGGAGTTTGAGCCGGGCGACACACTCAATTCCATCCATCCGGGGCAGGTTGATGTCCATCACCACGAGCTCGGGAGCGAGCTTGGGGATCTCGCGGAGTGCCTCCTCCGCGGAAACGAAGGCTCCAAGCAGGTTCAGGCGTCCGTCGGTCCGGACCAGTGCGGCGAGGTTCTCCCTCACCGCTCGATCGTCCTCCACGATGACCATACCCGCTCTCATGCGGGTTCCTCCGCCGTTGGCAAGGGCACGTCCAGACGCACGCGGGTGCCGCCGCCAACCTTCGATTCAACGGCGCAGTTTCCCCCGGCTTCCTCCATGCGGCGCACCAGATGATCGAGGCCGTTGCCGTGTTTCACGGTCGCCGGATCGAAACCGCAGCCGTTGTCGGCCACTGTCACGAGCAAACGCTGGCCGGCAAGTTCGAGTTGTACCCGTACCTCGGTGGCGGCCGCGTGTTTGAGGGCGTTGTTCAGCGCTTCCTTAACTGCCATCATCAGGCGATGCCGGAGACCGCTCGGGAAAGCCAGCGCGGGTAGCAGCGCAGGAATGTCGAGCCGGCAGCGCAGACCAGCGTCGCGCAGGACCGCCCCCGCGTACTGGCTGAGATAATTGCTGAACCCCTCGAGCGAGTCGTGCGAGGGATTCGCCGCCCACACGATTTCCTCCAGTGCACTCGCCAGTTCCTTCGCCGCACCGTTGATGTTTCGGATCGGTTCCCGCACCGATTCGTCCGCCGGTGCGGACTGCAACGCCCGGCCAGCCAGCAGGGAAATCTGCGTGAAGCGGGCTCCCATCTCGTCGTGAATGTCGCGGGCCATGCGCGTGCGTTCCTCATCCACTGCCCGGCTGCGCTCCAACCGTTGGAGCTCCCGCTGCAGCTTTCTCCACGCAAAGTATCGCACCCCACCGAGCATTCCGGCGGCGATCAAACCGACGCCCAGCAGCCGAAACCACAGGGTGGCATAAAACGGTGGCATCACTTCCACCGGCAGTCGCAGTGAGGGACCCGTCGGTCGACCCAGTTCGTCCGTCGCCCAAACGCGAAAGGTATAGTTCCCCACGGGCAGGGCACGGAAGATCACCTCGGCCTGGCCACCGCGTCCGATGCTATGCATTTCCTCGCACTCGAGACGCAGGCGCTGACCCGGGACCACGGCCACCGCGTCGCGCGCCATTTGTAGCCAGGCTCCCGTATTGGTGGGATCGGCATCGACCAGCGCGAGCAGCGGTTCCGGTTTTCTCTCGTCTCCGGCGTGCGAGTAAAGCCGGGGAGTGCTCAGACCTGTGCCATCGCGCAGCCAGCCGTCAGGATTCCCCTGCGGAGATTCGAGGTTCATTCCGCGCAGGCGGTCGAGGCGATAGCCGGGCGGCGCGCTCGTGGATTCACTCCCCTCGACGGAGGCGGTTAGCTGCAGGCTGCGGATTGCCCAAAAACCAGTGGTGAATGGCGTGCCACCGGAAACGATGAGAATCTGCACCCGGCTAGTGTGCTCGGGTACGATCGCCTCGTCCACCCTTCGGTGCAATCGGGAATTCTGTGGCAGACCGCCCCAGCCCGGACTCTCACCCTTGCGGATAAACGCCGCACTGCTCACGGCGCGATTGCTTCCATCGAGGAATCGCAGCACGAGCCACATCTGGCCATCGTGGTCCTGCCATTCGTCCTGCCATCCTTCGAGGCGTGAGCGGAGCCGCACCACGGGTGGCTTGCCGGGAGGAGCGGTGCCCATGTCGATCGTCAGTGGGAACTCCCGCTGCAAGAATGAGAGCCCGCGATAGGGGGTTTCTCCACTGGCATCGCTCTGCGGGTCGAGTCCCAGTTCCAAAGCCCGGCCACCGAGCACGATCCCCTCCAGCACCGGACGGGCCGAATAGCGCGCCACGTCTTCGGCTGCGTTCAGTCGCGCGGCGCCTATGAGAGTCAGGCCGATCGCGGCCAGCCAAACAGCTGAAGGCAAAGGCGTCGTCACGAAAGCCATTTTCGTGATCCGCGCCCATATTCCGAGTTCATTCTTGCACCACGAGCCGCACGCCATTGTCCGGATCATAGTGATCCCCCCTTCCAGTGCACATCCCCCGAACGGGGGATGGGTCGTCCTCGAACGTGCCTTCGAAGGGGAGCGCCCCCAAGCAGGTTACAAGTTTTCCGGCGAGCTCGCCGACCGCTGCGGAAGTATCGGACATTCAGATATAGGTGTGGTTGAGGCAGGTGAAGAGTTCCTCGGGTATCGCGTAGACGTGGGCATGGATCATTGAAAACGAGACCAAAGAAGTTGGGAATGGGGCATCGTGCGCTCGCCGCCACGTGACGAAATACGGTTGAGGTTGGGAGGGCGTTTCCCCATCTCAGGGCGCATGCAGGTTTCGTCGGTAACGATTGCACTCACGCGCAGCATGATGCGGTTTGCAGCCGCGAAGAGGGCCTCGCTTCCGGTCCTGTGTGCCGCCGCGGGAATTGTGCCGGAGCAACTCGACCTCCCCGACCACCGCATCACCGGTGAGCAGACCCGCTGCGCCTGGCAACTGGCGTTGGCGCAAACAGGCGACCCTGATTTCGGGCTGCACCTCGGCGAGCAGACCGAGCCCGCCGTGCTTGGGCTCGTCGGCTATGTGATGCTGAGCTCGCCTGACCTTCGCCTGCGCGGGCGTTTTGAGTGCCGACACGGCCGGGCGCAGATTTACCTGCAGATCGCGGATGATGTAGACAACTTTCTCCACACCGATCCGCGCCACCCGATCGAAAGCACCGCCGCCACGCTCGTGGCACTTTCTCGCGCGCTGACCGGCCGCGAGCTGCCGGTGACGGCGATGTCCTTTCAGCATGCCGCGCCGCCGCACGTCGGCGAACACCGCCGTATCTTCGGTGTGCCTGTCACGTTCGGCGCCGCCGTTACCAGCCTCAGCTTCGCGGGGCACGCGCTGAGCTGGCCGGTATTGCATACTCATCCGTCCTTGCTGGCCGCTTTTGAAGCGGAGGCCGAGGCCACGCTGGCCCGATTCGACGGGGACCAATCCTGGTCGGCGCGCGTGGGTCGGACCACGGCTGATCAGCTAAAGGGTGAACTCCCAAGTCTCGAATCGGTCGCGCGCTCGTTGAAGATCAGTCCACGCAGTTTGCAACGCCTGCTCGCTGAGGAGGGAACAAATTTCCGCGCCGTACTTGATCGGGTGCGGCAATCGCTGGCGCAGCGTTATCTCGGTCGGCCGCAAATTTCGC
>Ga0154020_10004287_pt1 | contig 17016 bp, 27 predicted proteins | sample Klosneuvirus_201_FD_109709 | JGI IMG/M metagenome (GOLD analysis project Ga0154020, IMG submission 109709) | Active sludge microbial communities from wastewater, Klosterneuburg, Austria - Klosneuvirus_20160825_MG | ecosystem: Engineered > WWTP > Aerobic digester > Activated sludge | place...
AATAATCACCGATCTGGCGATCTCATCGATTTGGATGAATGTTTTAGGTCATTAGGGTGTCCTGATTCATTCGGGAGGCCTCTGGAGGCGATGCGCCGGATGCGGCCACGACGCGAACCGCGGCAGTTTTGTGCTCGCCCTTCAAGCGCGGGAAATTGAAAGACGAATGAGGTCAAACATTTTTTATTTTCCAAAAAGCTAATATGGATCATGAGAAAGGCGCGAGAGCGAGAAGGGGGAGCTCAGGGGAGGCGATTTACTTGGTGGCATACTTCACGTTCTGCACCACGGCCATCACCTCCTGAGGCACTTGCGAGACAAGCTGGCTAATCTGGAAGAGAAAGAGAGAAGTGAGGGAAGGAGAAAAGGAGTAAGGATAAAAAGAGAAAGGGAGTATTAGAGAAAATTTGCGACTAATGGAGACACTCGCCGTGAAAAGGCCCGAGGTGGGCGACGACAAGGGTACTATGTAAATCGCTGCTTCATTTCGGGAGCGCCGATTAAGCGACTGAGGCAGACCATTGCACGACAACAAAACGCTGCCGAACAATGGCGCACAAGCGAAGCGACGCGCTTGACCTCGTCACGGCTCCCAGGGAGAGATGGGATAGGGAATGGAAAGGTACTGCGGGATTCTTCTGGACGAGCTCACCAATGGAAGAGGAGAGCAAGGGACGGGGGTCGGCGAGCTGCGGCACCAAGTCGTACTCGGGTTTGCTGGCGTTCCGGAGGCTAGAGAAGGCCGAGCTAACAAAAAGGATGATGACAACTCAGAGAAAGCAGGACCAACAAGCGCGACGATACCTGGTGACCGCATCGTCCTCAACGGCGTCCATAGTGTCGTTGGCAATCTCTAGGGTGGCCGCCTCGTCGACGTAGTTCTCCAAAAGCATCACCACTGACTTGAAGAGGTCGGGCCTAACGATAAAAGAGACGATGAGGGCTTTGGACAACCTGCAGGCGGGAAGTAGAGGGGGGACAGCAAGGCTCATACAAAAAGCGTTTCGGGTTTGTCAGCAGTATCAATCTGAATAGCGACGTTCTTTTCAATCATTGCCCCCCAAATGTATGGAAAAAATTAGCGAGAAGAGAAGAGAAGACGAACCAGAGGACAACCAGAGGTTGATTGAGGAAGGCAGGCGCCTCGGTAAGGAATCGGATGCCGGCAAGGGCGCAAGTCTTGCGCTCGACGGAGCCCTTGATGCGGGTGGCCGTGGTCAGCCACAGCGACTTGATCACCATGCCAAAAGCACTAATAGAAAGCACGTGAACAAGAAAGTCAATGAGAAGAAAACTTTCACAGAAGTGTACCCGTTCTGGACACCCTCGATCCTTTGAAGGATGGCCATCGGTCCGTGGGCGACGGCAAAGTAGGAAATGTAGATGAGGAAGGACTTGATGAGCTGCATCGTCTTAGAGCTCTGCAAGCGCGTGAAGATCACGGTGATGATAGTCTTGAAGTGCTGATCAAGCGCGTTGACGGGGAGGGCCAGCGTGAGGCTCTGAAGGATGTAGAAGCCGAGCCAGTCGTTCACCTTCGACGACACGAGCTTTTGGAACACACCGAGGGTGCGCATCAAGTTGTCGCCCTCGGCAACAAAGGCGGGGTCGTGCTCAATGTAGGCTTGGAGGAGGCGAGTGAGGGCAGGGATGTTGCCTTGCGACTCGTAGTAGAGGGGCTCCGTGAGCTTCCTGAGGAGGGACCTGTATGAGCCCTTCATGGTGCCAGCGCGCTCCTTGAGTGAGGCAACCTTGCCCGCGGGCATCTTGGCCGACCCGCGCAACTCAATGAGCTGTGCCATGACCTGGAAGACGAAGGGGGCGTAGGCGTCCGCTTGCGGCTCAGTGAGAATCTTCTCAAAGAGCGGGAAGAGGGCGCCCTCGTAAGAGTCGAGCACGCTCGCCTTGTCGGCTTGCGAATCAAATGAGATTTTGATTAGCGCGGCAATCGACTCCCAGAGGTGGTGACCAAAGAGAGGATTGGCGGGCTTCGCGTAAGTCTCCGTCAGCAAGCGAGCCATGACGTTGACACTGCGGGCGATGAATGGAGCAGCGTCGACCTCAGCCACAGAAAGAACGCGGTCCAAGGCACGAACCACAAAGTGATTCTCCATTTCTAAGTCAAAGCCGAGAAATGAGATCCACGGCAAATAAGTCAACATAACAAACAAAAATAGTACCGGGGCCACGCAGCGCCTCGCAAGTGGCGAGGAGCGTCTCGATTGTGCCTTGAAGAAGAGGCTTTAGCTGAGCGCGGCCAAATCGGATCACATAAACAACTTTTCCGTTCGCTTCTTGACGGTCCTTGATGCTCAGCAGCTTGTCAACTGCTTGGGCCGCAAAGCTACGGATCGCCTCCGACTTAGAGCCGATGAATTTGACGCAGAGAGGGATGAGAGACTAATGCAACCGTTAGCCCGAAAGCGAAGATGAAGAGAATTCAGCAGACAGAAGCGCACGTTAAAGTCATTCACATTGAAGTTCCTGCGGAAGTTGATGACAAAATTGAGGGAAGAGGCCTGAAGGAACTGAACCGAATTGTGGTCAGTGCCAAGCTCAGGAAGAATCTCGGCGCGATAGAACTGATCAATCGGGACATTCGAGTTCGTGCTCAACACTCCTTCGCGCGTCTTAGTCTACCCGACAAATCAAGTCAACATGCCATGACGAATATAACCAAATGCAATTTCCGTACCTGAACGGCGAGAGCGGTCATAAGGTAAATGGCAGCGTCTTTGGCAAAGAAGCCACTGGAAGAAGATGGATTCTTGCGGTACTCCTCCAGCAACTCCTGAACGAAGCGAGCCAAAATTCCGGTGACTTGGCTTTCATAGTTTTTGCGCAGAGCCTACAGTAAGACAACTCCTCAGGGCCCGCCGCGAACGAGGACGGCACAACACTTGGTACCTTGACAAATTCAAGAGTGCATCCGCGGCGCGACTCGGTATCAGACTCGTCGAGCTCGCGGCTGACGTAGGCTTTGGGCTCATCCTATGCGGAGAAGATGAGGATCAGGATGGGTCCGGTGATCGCCGAGAGGGAGGGAGATAAATACCTCAAACGTATTAATGTCGTCCTTACGAAGCTTCATGTTGGGGACAACAATATGCTGACAAAGCTCCGCGAGAATCTTGGGATCCTGGAAGATGGGATAGAAAGTGCTCTTGGCCACTGTAGCGAGGAAGTTGACGGAGGCTGTGTAGAGGGCGTCGAAGCGCTTCTTGTTGGGGATCTTTCCAATGATGCCCCACGCGTCCTTGACGAAGGCCTCAAGGTAGGACTTGAACTCGTCCTCGTACTTCTCCATGTAGAGATCGAGAACGACAAAGATGCGAGTCTGCACCTTGTGGAAGAGGCCAGCCTTCTCGTCGTCATCCTAGGCAAATCAAGTGAGCTCACTACCTGGAACTTGCGATGACAAAAAGGCTTACATCTTCCAAGAGGGACTTGAATTTAATATCCATGGTGAGAACAGCACGGAGGGCACCAAGCCAGTTTGCCAGGTTGTCCTCAAGATATGCTGGCAAGTCGATTGTGCTCAGCGAGATGATAATGCCGACGAGGAGTTTCACCGCGGTGAGCAGGACCTTCAGGGCCTGCTCGTTACCCACCTGACCGATCGCCTGTTGAGCCGTGCCCTAACAATACGAGTCAACACAGGAAAAAATAGCGACAGCAAAGAGAATTCGGGCCATACCGCAAGGACGGAAACTACTGGGGCCTGAATTACTTTGAGAATCTGGGCGAGCTGGGCCTCGCCGTCCTCGCCGCCATAATTGCGGTACTTCTTGAGGACCTGATTCATGACAGTCAAGACTGTGATCACCTGCTGAAAGTTCTGCGTATTCAACTTCTCGACTAAAGTCTACAGATAACAAGATGAGCGAGAAGGGTGTCGGTGGGGCAAAATGAAAAGATCCGCACCGGCATCAATGAGGGCCAATTCTCGGGGAAGTCGTAGTTGGAAATGACGGAAGTTGAAGCCGAGATGAGCTTGAAGAGCTTTGGGTGGGCATTAAGAAGCAAATCTGGAAGCACTTGCTTAATTTGCGCCTTCTCTCCATCGGGAATCATGCCGGCCTGCACAAGCTCGTTCAAACGAATTCAAAAAGGAGCGCGATTCCACAGAGAAGACCGTTGAAATCGTTTCCTCGACGACAAACAATGGACGGCTAGCACCTTACAATTCTTGCAATGGAATATACATAATTAATCATAATATGAGTGAATTCGCCCTCTGGAGAGATAATAGAGGGGAGGGAAAGTTGGGAGGGATCGAGGACAAAGGCAGAGAGCACGAACCTGGTCCCACAGGCGAGTGACGAGGTTTCTGAAATACGAGCAGGCAGACTGACGAATGTCGACCGGGACGCCATCGCTCTGTGCAATTTGAAGGAGACACAAGGCAAATCCGGGCTTGCCCTTGAACTCAGCGAGCTTGTTCTCGGCTACAAGGTGCAGCGAGAAGGTAAGACATTCTGGCACAGAGGGAATCGAGGGGAACTGAGGCCCAGGAAAGCGCACCTTGCTGGCGAACGTTATTGTCGTATTCCAAGGTCTTGAGCAAGAGCGTGCTGATCCCGCCAAGGACTTCTGGGGTGGGCTGGAGGGCCATCTTTGGGGCTGATCGAGGAGCGAGGTCGATGGGCGAACAAAGAGATAGATGACTGATGCGCTAGGGCCGCTTGGCGCCTCGGCTGCCAGGGCTTCGCTGAGGTCGGCCATCCTGAAATCTAGGAGTCGGTCGAGTCGAGAAAACGACACTTTTGAGGTCGAGGGCGTCCGAGGGATCTCAAAAAATGCTGCCTATAACGGTCACCGGCGTGCACGACGGTTTGAATCCGTCGTTCCCGCGCGCGACACGAGGTCTCGCGGCGGTCTCGCCTGCCGCCCATTGTGAGTTGATCTTCACATTGTTTTGAGTGAAAGACTTAATGGACGACGAGAGCATCCAGCAGTTCCTGCAGCTGACTGGCGTAGAGGACCCCAAGCTCGCCGCGTTCTTCCTTGAGTCGGCAGGGGGCGACGTCTCGCTCGCCGTGAATATGTACCTTGACGGACGCAGCACGTCAAAGAAGCCCTCAAAGAAACCATCAAAGAAGAAAAAATCTCGCTTTGACGACAGTGAAAGCGGCGATAGCGAAGAGCAACAGCGTCCCACCAAAAAACAGGTGGGCACATCCACATTTCGTCTTGCCTCGCCTCTTCTAGTCAGCATTGAGGCTGCCCCGTTCTTGCACAAATTATTATCTACCAGTATATTTTTTTTGTTATTTAATGGGCTCACTATTCGTGTTTGTGATTTTAGCGAAAAGAAACTCGAATTGAGGGTGGCGAGCCTCGCTCAAATTCCTCGAGCCAGAACCCGCCAGACCATGTCGATCTCGACGACTATGTGCGAGCGCCCATCCAACCCAAGCAAATGCGCCTCGTCGATCCCACTCCTGCGTATCACCACGAGCAACGCCGACGCGTTCGTCCTGTTTCAGACTCAGTATTTTTGAACCTTGGTGCTTTTGCGGAGACTGACGATGTGGAATTCATCATGCAAGGCACGTTTGAATATCTCCATCATTCTTCTTTCCTCGAATTGTTTTTTTTTTTCGACTCCAAGGGTGATTTGTCTGTGTAGGAGCTCATGATCCGCCGGCCCAGAAGAAGCTTGCCGAAACCTTTCGTCCCCCTGTCCACCTTCTAGATAGAGGCACCTTAGAGGAGGTGGGAGTCTCTAATCTGATCTTGACTGCCTTCATCCCTCGCCTCACGCCTCCTTCCAGGTGAGCCGCAAAGCTGAAGAGCGGGAACAGTATCTGCTCATCAACTTGCAAGACTACGGTGTATTCGAGAGCTGCACTCTCAATCGCGACGTCTGGTCTAATCCTTCCGTTCAATCACTCGTATCGCCCCATTCACTGCTTCTATTGTTGTACTCCCTCCTCGGAACTTATAGCATTGGGGGATTAGATTAAGCGAAATTTTACGTTTTGGCAAGTTGAGGCGAGCTCATCAAGTGCAAAGCCATACAAGCAATACTACACAATCACAACCTTTCCCCATATTGCCGTCTTGGATCCTCGGACTGGCGAGCGCCTTGATTTCTGGGAAGGCAAAATATCGGCTGTCGAGATGATGAAACAATGTACTTCCGACAACCTCATCCATTTTTGTTGACATCCTCGCCGAATAAGAATGTGATCTTTTCGTAGTCCGTTCATTTCTTGACAAGCACCCCTATGACCCAAGCAAGCAGAAATCTACGCCGTCTACTACTCGTCAGGTGGATCTTACTGGAGCTCAGCCTGTGGAGCGTGTCAACTTGTTCGACGAATCTGAGGTCGCGTTTGCGTTTTGGTCCTTTGCACGCAGTCTTATTCTCATCTGAATTATCTGAGCAGGAAGGTGACTCGGATGACCTCTCTGAAGAGTCACAACTTGCTGCTGCTATCAAGTTGTCATTGACGGAATCGTCCATCAAGTCCCAAGAAAACGATACTGCAAAGCCGGGTGGCTCTCAAGAGAAACCAGCCTCTCTTTCCCAGGAGGTCCATCAATCTCAAGGTGGTGGAGAAGCTAAAGGCCAGCCACCATCGGAGGCACCGGTTTCGGAGGCTGCTGAGAATACGCCGCTCACATTACGAGCCACATCAGTCACAGCTCCGCCGACCGCCGCCCCACTTCTCAACCCGATAGAGGCGGCCAAGAAGGCAGCCGAGTTGGTTGCTGCGCTCGATCCTCAAGTGGCGAAGCGGCAGTGCACATTGCAGGTACGTCCTCCCGTGAGTTTTTGCAGGCAGTTATGACCTTACTTGGTTTCTTGAAGATTCGTCTGCCATCGAATGAGAGCGTCACCATCTCTTTGTTGGCCTCAGCCCTGCTCTCAGAGGTCTTCTCTCGAGTGCGCGGAGCTGCGCCCTCATTGGCAGACAAGCAGTTCGACCTGCTCACCACTTTCCCTAAGCGTCGGTTCTCCGCCACAGACATCAATACGCTCGCTGGCGCAGGTCCGACGCTGTCTCTCCACCCCCGTGTGTCTCTCATCCTGTTTCCCCATAGATTTGATGCCGCGTGCAGTGCTGATCGTGGAAGAGAAGTGAAAGAACCAATGACGAAGGAGGACTCGTTGGTCATGCTCTGTTGTTGATTTTGATTTTTCAGAAGCAGAACAAATGTTTCAAGAAGCGAGGATATAGATAGCAATGAAACAGTCTTTACCACAGTCTCATCATTGTGGAAATCAGAATCTTCAAAATTGTTAGTGCTAGAGCTAGGCAACGATATGAAAACCTATGAGAGCTCAGCGATACTTCTGTTTCTCAGAGTCGACGAGCGGTGCCCAGTGCAGGGCTGAAGGATCGATGGTGAGCTGCGCTTGTTCCTTGCGGCCACCACCAAAATTCTTGATGTGATCTTCCACGACCTTTGGAGTCACGGATATGATGTGCTGGCCCTTCCAGTACCTTCAAACAAGGAGGTAAGAGCAGACCCAATATAAGAGATGACAAGGCATGAAGACGCACTTGATGAGGCCCAGCGATTGCAAAGTGCTGATGATGTCCTCGGTCTTGATGGAGGTCATAGCGCTAATGTCCTTGATGGAAAGGTTACCCTTGTGCTTTTGGAGGATGCCAAGCAAGACCTCGGTCCAGTAGCTGCGGAACGACAGCAAGCCGAGATCGGACAGAGGCTTCTCGGGGGTGCCGACCTTGTTCTCGCGCTTCGAGAGCTCGTACGCTAACGGAAAAACGACATTTAGATGCAAAAAAGACGGAAGCGAATCGCGGGCAAGCAAAGGCCAACGTACAGAAGGCTATGAGAAACTTGCCAAAGCCGCGGCGCTGGAAGGGAGGCAGCACCAAAATGCAGGCAAGGTTATAATCATCGGGCGAGTTCTTCTCTTTCGAGAAATAGCCGACCATGTGGCAGCCCCGATCGTCGCACTCGGTGAGGATATAAAAGAGGAAGGGCTCGACATCGTAGTAGAGCGTCTTGTGGTCGAGGAAGAGCTTGGCGAGCAGGCACAGATTCTGACAGTAGATTTTGTTCTTCTTGCCATCCACCTCAAACATGGAGAGATTTCCAGAGCGGTAAATTTCGTTACCAGGAGGATGGCGCAAGGTGCACTTGAGCTGCAAAAAAAAAGCCCAATATGAGGACCAAGGCTGACGACGTGGTGAAGACTGGCCCAGCAAGCCAGGATGACAGCGAAACGCAAGCGAAGATAAAAACCGCCCAGGCCAAAAAACAGGAAAAAGAAAAAATCACAACGCGGCCAGGGGCAAGGAAGGGCAAAAAAAGGGAGAGAGGCGGGGACAGGGCGAGTTGGGGAAACGAACAAGCAATGAGGGTGCACCTTGTGCCTCAGCAGAGTTTTCTTTTTCTTCATGTACTTTAAGCAAAATTCGCAGAGGAAGAGCTTCGAGCATTTGGAGAACTCCTCGGGGTAAGGCGAGAAGTACCAAGTGTCGACTTCATATCGCCCAAATTCAATCGTATTGATGTTTTTGACCTTGGTGATTTCGTCGTGCTCTTTTTCAGCATCGTCCTTCTCTTTTTCGCTACCGTCCTCGCCCTTCTTCTTCTGTGGGCGAGAGCGCTTCTTGTCAGAGCCGTGGCCGTCGCCCTTCTTGTCCTTTTTCTCTTTTCCTGGCCGCAGGGTGCTCAAATCGAAACGGTCCTCGGTAACCCATTCATCAAGACGCTTATTGACTAAAAGAGACAAGTCAGAGAGAGGCAAGGAAGGGCGGAACGGGCAGCATCGCACAATCAGTGTAGTGCACGTAGTACTCGGCCTTGCCATCGTCTGACTGGCGGGTCTCGACGATTTCGGCATCATCTAATACAATTAATTATATTTCGCGAAAGTGCGGAGGCTAGGGAGGCTGCTGGAGGCCGCAGGGCGGAAGTACGGTGCTGTTGGTCTCGCTGCCAGAGGCAAGAGACAAACACGCCAGGCTCAAGTTTTATGTTTGTTTTAGTCTCTTTTGGCTTAGACGGTGTCTTCTTATTCGACATTTTGGATGCCGAGGCCGATTCGCCTGACGAAGACAGCACGAGAATGGCTAGCCTTGTCACCAACGAGAAAAGCGACAAATAACGTCCTCTTGCTCCCTAGCCTTCTTTGCCACGACCAAACAATCCTAATTCTAATGATCTAATCTCATTTTTACTATCTTGTTTATATTTTGGCTCACGATGAGGGCGGTGGTAATCGACCCGGCGACGTCGTCAGCACTGAGCCGCGTCGTAACCGAGCGGAGTCTGAAAAGGACCGTCGAGCTTTTGCGAGCCCCAATCGTGAGTCCTCGCACTTCAAAAAGATCTCAGTGATGAAAAAGGAGGGAGGCGTGATTCGCAGTGGTTTATCTTGAGAATACACAAGTGATGGTGGACGACCGCATTTTAGAGGGCGTTGGTGGCGTCGTAGGCCGACGAAGTACCGTAGCCACCACCAGATTTAACAGACAAGAGCTGAGGCGAGGCCTTGATGACAAAGTAGTTGGCAGCACGCGAGGGCCACATCAAGAAGGCAAGGGCAGAGAGGCCGAGGAAATCGGAGGTGATCATCATCGCCGTGATGATGCGGAAGCGGACCCAAGGAGCCAAGAAGGCGGCAATGAGGACGATGAGGGGGAGCAAGAGGAACCAGAGAGTGTAGGCGGCACCAAACACAATGTAGAAGGTGCGCTTCTCGGGGAGGGACTCGAGGCGGATGGTGTTGCGGAGGTTCCACAAGAACCAGGCGCACGTCAAGACACGCAAGACGGCGACAATGATACCTAGGACAGCCCAGGATCAGCGGAGGAATTCAAAACAAAAAAGAGGAAAGAGTACCAGGAATAGAATCATAGAAGTAAAGAGTGGACTCGGGGTTAGGGGCGGCCTTGTCCCAGATGAAGAGCGCGAGGTAGGCAATAACGAAGAGGCCCATGACGACGAGCACAATGTACTTCTCGGACAAGTACGAGGTGGTGATGGCCCAGCCCTTCGCAATGAGGATGCACTGGAACATGAGGACCACCTGCGAGGCCATGCCCATCACTAATGGCGGGAAAAATATTCAGAAGATCGTTTGAACAAACAGGGGTGAGCAGCGGCGTACAATCACCAAAACCGAGGACGCCGGGGATGCCAATACCGTTACCAGCATAAACGAGATAGTGGAGAGTCTCCGCCAAGACGCCCAAGAGGCCAACACCAATCGCGACGGTGAGGACGCGAATGACCTAGGCACAACACATCAGACGGAGAGGACGCTCCTGAAAAACAAACAAACGTACGGGGTGCCACTGGTCGCTGCGGAACTGCTGCCAAACAGCATAGCCGTGAGCGGCCGCGAGGCAGATGTAGAAAGCAGAATAGAAGATGTAGATGATGGCAAGGCCTGCAAGAAAGGGAATCAGCTGAGAGGTTCAAACATGGAGCTGAAAGGATTCGAAAGCCTCTCGATATCGTAAGAACAAAAGAATTAATGATAAAAAGGTTGGGACAACATAAAAAGCGGTATTTCGATCATTGAGTAACTAAAGGGCGCGTGAAACGAAAGGCGGGACTCGTCGGCAAGGCCGACCGCTCGACGAGAAAAGTGCAACGAATTTTTCAAGTAATCGAGCACAAGAAGGCAACGAAAATCCGTTAAACAAGGGTGCAAAAATAATAACAAAAATGAGAAATTCTACCAAAAAGCCCACGAGGAGGAGGGCGAAATGGGAAGGCGCGTACCTTGCTGGTCGTAGGAGAACTGTTGGTACCAGAAGCCGCCAGGGTTGACCCAATCGAGATGGTAATGATTTATGTTAAGGCCGCTGGGGGCGCTGCAGTCGGCGAGCGCCATGAACCAGTAGTAAGCACGCACGTACTGCTTCATGGGGACGTTGCCGGTGACGGAGCCATTGCCGAGAGGGATGAGGCCGTTGTCCTTGTGCGCGCCTTGAAGCTGAGCGCAGCTCCAGGCATCCTTCGAGCCAGGGCGGTGCGAGTAGGTGTACTCCCAGTCGCCGTCGCGAGTGCCGTTGGTGTTGGTGGTGTAGCCGATGTAGACGAGCAAGTTGAGGCCGGGATTGCTCGAGGACAGCGAGTACGTCAAGATGCACGGCTGGTCAGGGAACTCGTTCGAGCAGCAAAACTTGGTGAAATAATGCCACTGGTCGGGGGTGACCAGGCTGCCGTCGTACACGGCCGCCTTGGCGACCATGAGGCCGAGAACGGCCGCGAGCACAAGAACGAGGGTGGCCTCGGGAGACATTGTCTGAGCCCGAGGAGCTGTCCGCACCGTCCTAATTCAATAAGGAATGGCAAAGGACGATTTGTCGATTTCCTTGCTCACACAAGGGTCTTTGGGACCGAAGCGGCGCCAGTAATGAAAACGAGGGAACAGAGCGGAGCGGCAAGGTTTCTTTCGTCGGTGGAACCGCGGCGGGGGGGCGCTTTTCTCGCACCCAACCACGACTCGCACTAGGTTCCTACCGAAGTACTCGTGTTCTCATTTTGAAGTTTTTGTTGTTATATATTTTTCGCGGTTTTTTGCTCTAATGATGGTGGTATTCGCGAATACTGCTGCCAGGAGTCGTCGAAGGAGAGATGATGATGGAGAAACAAATATGATATCAACCTGAGACTACACAACAATGGGGGAAAAGATAACGAGAGCTCTCTGCTGCGATTGAGGGTCTACTTCTTCTTGGCGGCGGCAAACTCGCAGCGGATCTTGACGAGGTACTTGATGCGGACCTGGCGCTGGTACACGATGTACTCTTGGTCCTAAACCAAGGCAACCAATCGATAAGCATAAAATTAACATTATCGAACTGACGAAAGAGATTCAAACAGATGTCGGACCTCGAGGAAGACGTCCTTGTGCTCAGACGGCACACCAGGGCCAAGGGGAACAATCACCTTGTCGTCAACAGTCTACCATGGTGCGATAAGGCACAAAGACAATACGAAACAAGAAGAACGCAACAAAGATGAAGATACCTCGTCCTTGGATGGATCGGGGACGGTCTTGGCGAGCGCGAGGGCGCTGCTCTTGCCCGGGGGCAAACGTTCAATGTACTCAGGCTTCTTGAGCTCGAGAGCGTCACCGAGGACGACATCGGCCAGAACCAAGAGGCCCTGTGAGGATAACAAAACAAATCAGCGAGCAACCATGAAGATCACTCTTTGGAAGGAAGGAGTACTGTGGGGTTCTCGGAAGTCGCGTGGCAGAAAGGAAGAGACTTTTGAGCGCGGTCGGCAAAGTAGATACCTAAGGTCACCGTTGAGGAGCAAGAAAAAGTTGAGATTAGAAAATTTAAAATAAGAGTTACCCTTTCCGAACATGTAACCCGAGACGGGAGCCTCCGCAGGGGCAATGCGCAGACCTTGATTGAGGATACCGACATAGTTGCAAAGACGACTGCCGTGCCACAACAACTTGCGAGGGCGAATGCTTCTATAGAGGAATTTTTTTTGACCGGACTGCAAAGATAGCAAAGAGGAACATCGCGAAACGTACTTGAAGTTGGCAAAGTCATCGCTCTGCTCAGAGGTCTTGACGGCGAAGACCTCCTCCAGATGGACCTTGTAGCCGAGCACCTTAGGGTCGTAACCATTGTCGAGGTAGCGCTGAACCGTCTTGAATTCGCGGCTGTAGCGCGATAAGGGCTTGATTCTGATGTGAAAAAAGTATAAGAGATGACTCATTGTTGAGCAACGAGAATGGGGCTTGGAACGCACTCAGTGCCGAGGGAGTTATAGTTGGCGTCAACGGGATGAAGACCAACAATGGAAGCTTGCTTCTTCATCAGCGAGCTCGCTACCTCAATGTCCGCGAGGGCCTATGACTCGGACTTGAGAAGGCAGAAGAGAGAAGAGGAGGCGGCGCGGGGCAGAAGAGAAAGAGGGCGATGCCGTACTTCAAGCTGCTTCATCTTGCGGCGAAGAATGTCATAGGAATCGATGATCTCCACCTTGCTCGATCCAAACTAACGCAAGATATCAAAAACAAACTATCAAATGACACGCAGACAACCCTCAACGTACATCCGTCGGAATGAGGGTGTAAAACTTGTTGGAATGAGTAAGAAGTTGGAATGCCGCAGTCGCGTCACTATTACGAAGGCAACGAAGTCAGAGAAAGAAAAGGAGGAATAGGGAAGCAGATGAGGCACTTGGTCTTAAGGACTTGCTCAATCTCGGTCAAGACGGAATAGCCTTCCTTGATGCGTTGCTGGGTAAGGTTACCTAGAGAACAAATGAGTACGACAAATGAATGTAAAACACACGACACAGCGTGCGCACCGAGAGGCATCTTGGCAATATCGATCTCGAGGGCGATCATCTCACGCTTTATCATCGAAGTATCGAAGATCAACTCGACGACAGAGCGAACGCGAGGATCGAGATACGACGGCAAGTTCTCGTTGATCTCGCCAGCGTTGGCGCTCGCGTTCGGGTCAGCCTTCTTAGACGAGTCGACTTCAATGGGGTAGTACTTGCCAGGCTGCTTATGAGAGGTCTTGCGCTTGTCCCAGTCGTTTCCAGTTTTATCGAGGTAGCTATACAAGTCTTAGAACTGGTCACAAAGGTCGCTGAGAACAATGGACATACTTCTCCTTGAAGAAGTCGAGTGCGGTTTCAAAGCCCGAGGGGTTCGTCCTGGCATTGCCGCCGATCGTGGTGCCAACACGACCCCACTTACGGAAAACGATGAACTTCTTGCCCGTCGAGTCAATGTCGATGAGCTGCAACACATAGTACTTGTTGTCACCCGTCTTAATGTCCGTCTAAAAACATCATCAAAAAAAAGAATCTCAAAATCGGCAGAAGTCGCCAAGGTGTACAGCGGAGAGGACAACGTCATAAGTGGCATTCGGATCGCTGTGGATCTTACCCTAAGAGCAAAATAATGAGCCACCTATACCAAAAAATCAAAAGATTGACAATGGAGGGACCTGTGGAGCAAGAGCGGCGGGATCGATCGTTCCAGCAGCGATGATGGAAGCAAGCGAGTTGGCAGAGCTGGCACCGCTCTTGTCGGCATTGGCCTCAGAGAGAGGCTTCTCAGTGGCGAGCTTCGCATAAGCAATCGCCGGGAGCTATCAATAAGATAAGAAAAATAAAACAGCTCCGACCAAGCAATGCAAAAGCAATGAAGTACGCGGCCAATGAGAAGGTAAGGAGATTGATCAAAGCCAAATTCGTGAATAAGGCGATCAACCAAGAGCTCAGAGACCACGGCAAGATCAAACTTCTCGGCTTGAAGAATCTAATCACAAAAAGCGGCTTCAGAAGAAACTGGAATCGCCAACAAACAACAACCGAGTACGGGCTCAGGACGAGCAGCGACCGTCGCATAAGTGGACACGACATAGTCAACCTCGAATAACAAACGGTGAGGGAATGCATCAAGGAAGCCAGACATGCTATCCGTACATCAGGAACGATTTTATCGCTCCACTCACCACCATTGCGAGCAACGTGGGCCTTGAACTAAGTAGGCAGGATGAGAGAACGAGGAGGAATTGTGCCAAGTGAATGAAGTGGTCGGACCTCAGAAGCACGCTTGGAAAACAGACGACCGACCGAGGCAAACTTCATCCCCTTCAAAGGAGCGCGGACATCTCGGCGATACTCAGACACTGCTGATTTCTAAAAAAAAGGAGAAACGAATGAGGCCATGCAAAACGAGGAGATGGAGCATTGCCAGACCTCAATCTTCTGAGCGGGGCGATCTTTGGGATCCTTTCCATCAAGGTTCTTTAAAAAGCTGTGTGCCTACACGCAACGGATGAATTGAAAATCTGCAGAAGGAGGAGAGACGAACAAAAAAAACCTGAGTCAGATCGGGAACGTTCTTCCACTTGTGAATCACAACATCAGTGCCCTTGTAGCCGCAAGTACCCTAGATCCAAACACAAATTATTAAGTTACTCGAGAACAACGATTGGGGATGACTTGAGAGCGGGCGGACCCACTGGAGCTGGGCAGAGCAATTGTAGACGCCTTGCGAGTACGACATCTGGCACTGATCAGAGGTGGGGCAAGTGCGGCACGCGGCGCGACCAAAGACAATACCATCGGCAACACGCGCAACCAACGTGTCCTTACCACCTTCAGAGCGGATGCTAGGTAATAAACGTTGATCTTGAAAACGGAGACACTGGGGTAGAAGAGAGAAACGGCAACTTGTTGGCGTCGAGTTCGGCCTTGAGGTCCTTGAGGGCAAGATTTGCGTCCAACCAATCGCGCACTTCCCACAGCACCTTATTTGCCTCTTCAATATCAACAGCAACCTCTAAAATAGATCATGAATCCAAGCATAAGGCCGGCGCCAACCCAAAGATAAGGTAAGGCGGACCCGACTCTTCGCCAAGGTACTTCTTCACCTTTTGCTGGTCAGGGATGCGAAGGTCACCAAAGCCCTTCAGCTGCATGGCTTTCTTGACATCAGGGGCATACTTCGTTTGCTAAAAACAAGAAATAAAGCAACAGGGCGGCGAAAGAAGGTGACAAAGACAAGGATTGAAGAAAGCAGCAACGAGAACGGTATCCTTGAATCCAAAGCGCCCCACAACTTACACAAAATAGTAAAAACATAATTGGTTTTCATAAAAACTACGAGGAAAGACCAAAGGGAGCGACTCGAGAAGACCACGATTCTGGTTTGATCGACGAGGAAGAGGACATTGACAAGCAGACAGGGCTCGCGCCGCCTCGAAAAAGAGAGAAATAAATAAAATTATTTCAAAACATAAATTTATCTGAACCAGGAACGAGCGGGAGGGTCAATGCACTAAATTCGGAGAGGTCAGGAGGGAAAGCTGTCAACGGCGAGATTGATTCTCCATCCAGGGGCTTCACGACCAAACTCCATCAAATTGGACAAATATAACTAGAGAGAGCTGTTGCACCTTGAAGAAGACGTCGAGGAGGAACCACTTGGTCACGTAGCCGTCGTGGAAGGGCGACGGAGAGTTGCGCCCAACACGCACAGCACCCTGCGCGATCGGCCGCTTGGACTTGCCGCACGTCGAGCGGCCAGTTTTGGCGTACTCAATCTCGTACCACACCTGACGAGCCGCCATGGTAATGGAGAATGGATGCGGAGGCTGGACTGACTCGTCCTTCCTCGAAAGACGTCCACCTAGTCACAAGCAAAATGAACAAGCGGCTGTTCTACTCGAAGGATCTTATTTACCTCTTGAAAGGTCCTTGTATTTTCCAGAATCGAGTATTCATGAGTGGACCATTCGATCCAGCCGTCATCATTTTTCTCGGCGGACAGGGACAGGCTTCTACGTGTTGCTGCTATTCACAACTGAATAACTGCGAAGTGCGAACCGCCATTCTTTTCTGAGCTCGTCGCGCGGTCCGCGTCAACTAGAGACGATTTGTCTCTAATTTATATTTATTGTAAAGCATCACAAGCTAGACTCGCGGCCTCTGAGGTGCGCAGTGGGCCCTGAGGTGCGCAGTGGGCCGTTTTCCATTTAGAGCTCGTTGGCAATTTTCTATTGTTCATCTCCCTGCCCATTTCCCTTCGTAGCTCTTTATATTGATTATGATTTGATTTAATATCATATAGTTAATTGCCTCTTTTGGGCTCAGGTGGTTCCTTTTATTTCTTTTTCCTTTTTTCCTCGTCCTTGTCCGGCGAACTCGTCCCCTCTTCCCTTCCTTCATTGTGAGATCATCAAGCGGCGAATATACTACGGAGATATTTTCCTTAGTTACTACGTTATGTTTTCCTCTTCCTTTTCGTTTTGGATTCTGTGCTCTCGCTGAGCGATGATGAATTGTAAAAATAGAAAAACCTTGCCCCAGTTTCTCCCCACAATGTTGTATCGGCTCGACTCAGCGAAGATCAATCGCGCCTGGAAACTCTGCGAGCATGAATTGACCAGCGACGCCTGGATCATATCTGAGCCTCAAACGGAGACCAAGAAAAGCAACAAATCGCCCAAACCGCGAAAGGTTCGCTTCATGATGGGAGTTTTTGAGGGCTCGAGCTTGAGGAGCGTGCCGTTTCGCAATATT
>Ga0154020_10004288_pt1 | contig 17015 bp, 24 predicted proteins | sample Klosneuvirus_201_FD_109709 | JGI IMG/M metagenome (GOLD analysis project Ga0154020, IMG submission 109709) | Active sludge microbial communities from wastewater, Klosterneuburg, Austria - Klosneuvirus_20160825_MG | ecosystem: Engineered > WWTP > Aerobic digester > Activated sludge | place...
ATAAAAGTCCACTTTCTAGGCATCATCTTGTGGGAGCTCCTCGCCGAGATCTCCAACAAGGAGGACGAGATGGGCCGCCCCAACCGCAAGCCTACGATGCGCATCCACAAGGTGAACAACCTGCTCATCTCCCTCCAGTTCATTGAGAAGGAGAAGATTAAGCTCGTGAACATCGGTGCCGAGGATCTTGTCGATCGCAAGCTTAAGCTTATCCTCGGTCTCATCTGGACCCTCATTCTCCGCTACCAGATCCAGGTACGACATCCGTCCCCGTGATCTGCTTTCTGTGAGTCCGAGATCAACTCTGGTTGTGTTGTTGTAGAAAGGTAAGGCGGATGCGATGGGCAGCGCCAAAAACGAGCTGCTTAAGTGGTTGAACAGCATCGGTATCAACGTGAAGGATCTCACTCACGACTGGAGCGACGGCAAGCAGATCTGCAACCTGATCAACAAGATTCGCGATGGCCTCATTCCCAACGACAAGATTGGCGTACGACCCGATAATTCCTGCCGCACTCCTGTCTCATCTGATTCTTTCGTGCACAACAGAACAATGCCATAGAGAACATTCAACAGGCGATCGACCTTGCCTCGGACGAGTTCGACATTCCGCGAGTGATTGACGCGACCGACATGGCCTCTTCGGAGCCCGACGAGCTTGTCAACATGACCTACTTGTCCTACTTCCGTGACAAGTGGGACGAGCTCAAGGCGATGGCGAGTGGTGAGCTGCTTGGTGACAATCCGCGCACCGTGAAGGCGAAGAAACCGCTGACTTTCTCGCTGTCCACTTACAACGTCTCCAGCCCTGGTCAGATTACTGTCAACGTCATGGACAAGGTCCGCGTGATTCTTCCATTGTCGCCCGTCTTGCCGCTTTTATATCATTGCTTCCTATCAAGTTGACCGGCAAGCCTATCCCTGCCAGCAATTACGTTGCGCCCAAGATGAGCTCGACCAAGAAGGACCAGTGGGACGTCACCTTTACTCCCCTTAAGGATGGCAACCTCAGCCTCGACCTCTTCGTCAACGGCAAGCCCGTCAAGAGTACTTTGCTCTCTCCGCTTGTTATTATGAACGTTGGTCTCATTCTTATTGTCCCCCAGATGCCCCCTTGGTCTTGTTCGTAACGCCTGGTGCGTTCGCTAAGGTCCTCCCTGGCGACCGCAAGGCTACTGCTACCAAGCCCTTCAAGATCCAGCTCCAGACGCAGAACGTCGTCCCAGGCGAATTGCAAGTCAACATTAAGGACGACAAGGGCAAGCAGGTAGCTCATTCATCTTGCATAGTTCTGCTCTCCTGGTGATTCTCTCGTTCAGGTCCCTTTCCAAATTGTCGATCTTGGTAACGGCCTCCAGGAGATTCAGTTCACGCCGACCGACAAGGGAAAGGTAGTTGCCGAGATCAAGCTCGACGGCGAGAACATCCAGGGTGCGCCCGTCGAGATCGAGGTGACGCCCAAGCCCTCAGCCAAGCTCCGCCCGCCGACCAAAACGCCTACGGCGACCAAGACGACCGACCTCGTCATGGACGTCGTGAATGTCAAGCCTGACGACCTCGTTGTCACGATCAAAGACGCCGATGGCAAGTTGAAGACTGCCGGTAAGGTGAAGGACAATGGCGACGGTACCCTGACCCTCCCGTGGACCCCGTTGGAGAAAGGACCGCACACGGTTGAGATCACTCTCGACGGCAAGCCCATCGAGGGCTGTCCCTTGAAGGTTGTTGTCGACCCCGCCCCCTGGGCTCGCCTCAACAAGCCCGAGGCGCCACCGACCGCCTCGAAGCCTTGTAAGATGTTGCTGGAGACCATCAACGTCAAGCCCGCCGATCTGGCCGGTGCTGTTAAGGACGGTAATGGCAAGGTAATTGCTAACCCCAAGATCACGGACAAGGGCAATGGCGTCTTCGAGCTCGAGTTCACGCCTGCCGACAAGGGTAAGCACACTGTCGAGGTTACCCTCGAGGGCAAGCCTGTTGAGGGTTCGCCTTACACGTTCAATGTCGACCCCAAGCCTTGGGCCAAGCTCAACAAGCCCGAGAAGGCCCCTGTCGCTTCCAAGCCCTTCAAGCTCATCCTGGACACGATCAACGTGAAGCCGAGCGACCTTGATGCCGTCATTCTTGACGCGAACGGCAAGCCCCTCCCTAAGCCTATTGTCCGCGACATTGGTAACGGCAAGATTGAGGTTGAGTTCACTCCGCCCGAGAAGGGTCCTCACACCATCGACATCAAGCTCGATGGCAAGCCCATTGAGGGCTGCCCCTTGAAGGTCGACGTTGAGCCCAAGCCTTGGGCCAAGCTTAACCGCCCCAAGGACCCCCCTGTCGCCTCCAAGCCTTTCAAGATGACCCTCGAGGTCATTAACGTCAAGCCCAGCGACCTCGTTGCGCGTGTCCTCGACGCCAATAACAAGCCGCTTCCCGCCCCGACCGTCACCGACAACAAGAACGGCACGTTTGACCTCGTCTTCACCCCCAAGGACCAGGGTAAGCTTTTGGTCGAGGTTGAACTCGATGGCAAGCACATTGAGGGTTCCCCGATGATCCTCACTTCGGACCCGAAGCCGTGGGCCAAGCTCCGCACTCCTGACAAGAATCCTGTCGCCGGCAAGCCATTCAAGATGTTCCTCGACACGGTTAACGTCAAACCCAAGGACCTCGAGGGGAAGATCACCGACGCACTTGGCAAGGTGACCGCCCCCACCATCAAGGACCTCGGCAACGGCACCTTCGAGATTGAGTTTACCCCGGTCGACAAGGGCAAGGTCCGTATCGACGTGAACCTCGAGGGCAAGCCCGTCGAGGGCTGCCCCTTGAACCTCGACGTCGAGCCCAAGCCCTATGCCAAGCTCACCCGTCCCAAGGAGAACCCTGTCGCCGCTCACCCCTACAGCATGCAGCTCGACGTGATCAATGTCAAGCCCACCGACCTCGACATCAAGATTGTTGATGATAAGGGCAACCTCGTTGCTGCTCCTAAGCTCAGGGACCTCGGCAACGGCAAGTTCGACCTCACGTTCACTCCTGATTATAAGGGCCCTGCCACTGTTATCGTGAACCTTGAGGGCAAGCCTGTCGACGGCTCACCGATGCGCCTTGAGGTCGAGCCCTGCCCCTGGGCCAAGGTGGTTGGCCCCTCGGACCGTCTGGCCACCGCTACGAAGCCGTTCGTCTTCAAGGTTGATACCATCAACGTGAAGCCGCAGGACCTCAAGGTGAGCGTCAAGGACGCTGCTGGCAAGGAACTCGTCGGCCCCAAGGACGTTCAGATCAAGGATAACAAGGACAAGACGTTCGATATCGAGTTCGTGGTGCCCATTCACGGCCGCTCGACTGTAGACGTTCTCCTCGAGGGCAAGCCGATCGAGGGTGCTCCCCTCCGTCTCGATGTGGCGCACAAGCCCGAAGCGAGCCTCCGCGGCCCGTCCAAGCTTGACGCGATTGCTACTAAGCCCTTCCAGTTCACCATTGACACCATCAACGTCAAGCCCGAGGACCTCGACCTTACCGTGGTTGACGACAAGGGCAGGAAGCTCCCCGTGAAGCTCTCGCTCAACGACGATGGCTCCATCAACGTTGACTTCACCCCGATGGATCCCGGCGTGCTCAAGGCCACTGTGAACCTCGATGGCTTGCCGATCAAGGGCGCCCCCCTCACCATCAACGTCGCCCCCAAGCCGACCGCTGTCTACAACGGCCCGAGCCCGCTCAGTGCGACCGCCCTCAAGCCAGTCAAGATCACCCTCGACACGATCAATCTCAAGCCTTCGGAGCTTGCAGTGGACATTCGCGATCGCGACGGCACTAAGATCCCTGCCAAGGTGAAGGCCATCAGCCCCTCGGTCATGGAGGTTGAGTTCACCCCGCTGGAGCAAGGCCAGCTCCTCGCCGACCTCCGCGTTGACGGCCAGCCTTGCAAAGGTGCGCCCATCCACATTGATGTGGCCCCTGCTCCTTTCGCCCGCCTCGTCAAGCCCTCTGAGGGTCCCATCGCCGACAAGCCTTACTCGCTGCGCCTCGAGACCGTCAACGTCAAGCCCACTGACCTTGACGTGTCGCTCGTCGATGACAACGGCAAGAAGCTGCCTTTCAAGCTCCGCGACAATGGGGACGGCACATTCGATGTTAAGTTCACCCCAACAAGCGAAGGCGGCCTGAAGGCTAACATTAAGCTCGAGGGTCTCCCGATCGAGGGCTGCCCGCTGACCCTCTCAGTTGCCCCCGCGCCCTGGGCCAAGGTCATCAAGCCCACCGAGATCGCCATTGCCAAGCGCCCCTTCAAGTTTGACATTGAGGCCCTCAACGTCCTCCCTGACGACCTCGTCATTAATGTGCGGAGACTATCCCTTCTCAGGACTTCGTGTTGTGTGACTCATGTCGAACTGTAGCTCATCGACAAGATGGGCAAGCGCCTCCCCTACCGCGTGCGCGATACAGGCGAAAAGAATGGCGACAAGGCCATCTTTGACGTGAAGCTCAAGCCTCGGTAGACTTCTCCTGCTTTTCCCTCCCTGTGATGTTCGATTTGCCTTGATGATCAATCTTGGTAGCGACGTTGGACCCCTCAAGGTTGAGGTCCTGCTCGAGGGTGTCCCTGTTGAGGGCTCCCCTCTGACGATTGATGTCACTCCCGAGCCCTCTGCTAAGCTCATTGGCGACTCGGCGCGCCACTGCAAGGTGAACGACCCTGTCAAGCTCCAGCTCGAGGTGGTCAACCTCAAGCCCGACGATCTTAAGGTCCACATCACCGACAGCAACGGCAACAAGATCAAGGTGCGTGCTATGCTTTTGCTGTTGGTGGCTTTGCACACCTCATCATTGTCTCTCTTTCGCAGAACTACAAGGTCAAGGACAACAACAACGGCACCTTTGATGTTACCTTCAACGCGGACAACATCACTCGCTACACTGCGGACATTCTGTATGTGGAGAACGAGGAGTCGATCGAGGGCTGCCCTTGCACCATCGATGCTGACCCCAAGACCAACTGGTCTGACGCGCTCAAGGACCTCCTCGCCGACATGGACGAGGCCAAGTACTACACCTTGGTGCCCCTCTCGGACCTCGATCACTTGGAGACCAACAAGCCCGTCTTCTTCCACGCTGTGCCCAGCAGGGATCCCAAGACTCTCCACGCGACTGCCGTGGGCTTCACCGCCACTGTCGTTGCCGCTTCTGGAAGTACTTCGACTTGTCTTCATTGATCTTGCGGAGAATGTGTTCATGTTTGCTTTGCTAGGCACCGTCCCCGCCCTCGTCACCACTGCCGAGGAAGGCAAGTTCCTCGTTCGCTTTGTGCCCATGACCAAGGAGAAGCACAAAGTCGACGTTCAGCTCTCCAAGAAGTCCATCGTCAACTCTCCGACTGAGATTGACATTGGAGTCAGTACGAGCCCTGCCTTCTGTCCTCGCCCATGTCGCGCCCTTCCTCACTTCTTTGCTAGTGCGCACTGGTACTTCGGACCTTGATGGCGACCGCGAGCTCAAGATTGGTATCGCCATCGACCGTACCTCCGCCGTCGTTGGTGTGCCCTTCTCGTTCCAGATCACCTACGAGAACGCGAACCCCAAGCTCATCACCAACAAGGTGACCAACCCGAACAAGGTGCTCGTCCCCAGCGAGCAGAAGGAGGCGATCAACAAGCGCACCAGGATTGAAATGACTTACGATGGCAGCATCGATGCCATGCTCACCCCCGACACCAAGGGTCTCCACCACGTTCGGTATACTTATCGTTTCCTCTCTCTACCGTGCTCCTCGTTTTACTAATCATTTCCCAGCATCTACTACGAAGGTGCCCCGACGTCGGGTGAGCCCGTGCCGTTCGAGGTCAACCCCGCGCCCGCAGCCCGCCTTGTGGGCGAGTCGACTCGCTACGATGGCGCCGCCACGGTGCCGTATACCTTCCAGGTCGCCACGGTGAACGTGAAGAGTCCTCAGCTCACTGTGGGCATCAAGGGTCCCGAGGGCAAGGTCATTGCCTCGTACAACCTCGATCCCACTGGCAAGGACACCATCCGCTCCAAGTTCACTGTATGTATTTGCTGTGAGTTGACACTCTTCTTCGGTGTATTTACCGCTGGGTTTCGCATAGGAGAGCCCTGGTCGTCCCAAGAACCCTAACGGCGTCCACGACGGCTTATATGACTTAACCTTCACCCCCAAGGACTCTGGTAGATACGTCGCCATGATCTTCTTGGATAAGAAGGTATCATTTTCTTCTCCTGGTCGGTTAGATTCTCTGGGTCACCTTGCTTCCTATTGTAGCCAATCGCTGGCTCGCCTTTGACCATTGAGGTTGGCGACTCTCCTCACGCCACTTTCTCATCTGGTGCCACCACTGCTGTCTCCGTTGCTCCCATCTCCGCCACCGTGACCACCTCGTCCTCGCGCCCCACGATCGCTGCCGCCCCTGTCGAGGAGAAGAAGCATAGTTCCAAGGACAAGGACAAGAAGCACAGGGACAAGGACAAAGACAAGTATGCCTCCCTTCTTATTGTACTTGTGCTTTTTCACCTTCCCTCACATCTGATCCCGTGCAGAAAGAAGTCTTCGTCCAAGGACAAGGACAAGGAACCTAAGTCATCGGGCTCCTCGCCCTCGCTGCCCGTGCAGACGTCGTCTTCCGAGAAGCAGAAGGTTGAGGTGTCCTCCACCACCCGCACCATCACAGTATGCCTCTCATCGCTTTCTATTGACGATTGAAAGCAAACTCACCTGCCGAATCTTAGCGCGTCACTGTTGGCAAGAGCTTCACGATCCGCCTCGCGGTCGCTGGCTCTGCAGGCGCTCCCGCTGACGCGCCCATCAAGGAGAAGGGCAAGGTGATCGCCGCTGCCAAGGTCAGACCTGGCCAAGGCGACACTTATGAGATCACCTGGACGCCGACCCACGCGGGCGTCTTCACGACCAACCTTGTCGTCAACGGCGCTGAGGTTGGCGGCTCCTCCTTTGAGTTTGAGGCCTTCAACCTGCCCATCACGTGCAGGCCCGTCAAGAACAGCGACAATATTGGTCCCGGTGTTCCTTGCGTATGTCTCCATCGTCTCGCGTGACATTTTCTTTTCTCGCTGATCGATGATTTGCAGACCATCACCTTCGCTATTGACAATGCCCAGCCCTCGAGGCTTTCTGCTGTCATTCGTGGTAATGACGGCAAGCTCGGAACGGAGGTCTCCACCAAGAAGTACGCTTTGTGCTCTGATTTGTGTTTCCCTTGTTATTCTCACTAATCGCGTTCAGACGCTCGGACGGCACTTGGGACGTGAACTTCAAGCCTCCGGATTCGGCCTCCTTCACGGTCGAGCTCACTGCCGACAACAGCGCCGTCGAGAACAAGCTCACCATCCAGCTCGTCTAACCGTGGACTCTCCACCTGTTGCAGATTTTTATGTTATATTTCTATGTTTTCGATGTACCCATTAAATACCCACCACGCAAAACTGACTGGTCTTGCTGTTTTCGGCCAAATGACACTGGTGATTGTCTTCACCAACCGCGGCGCTTTGGACGAGCTGTCCTTCCACTACTCCTCCTTAATGACGTCCCAAACGGATTCCTCATTCCTTAACATTGTATTTCATACTGAAATGGCGACTTCTGGTCCTCCTCCTCCGCCGCCAGTCCCTCCTCCCGCGGTGGCGAATCCAGCGGTCGCGTACGTCCAAGAGAGACAAGAACGAAAACACAAAGGCCAATCCAAGGCGAAGGCATCTGCGCAGGCAGCTGGCCTCGATAAATATGAAGAAAAGAGTGAAGAATGGAAGAAGCGCAGCGACGGCACATGGAACACGATCGAGCCCGAGCCCGAGGACTGGTAAGGCTCTTCTGCTCTTCGTCAGCCTCGGCTCTTCATTTTTGTGCATTTTCGATTATTTATCTATTTATTTGATTGAATATTAATATTCATATATGTTTTTAAAATGAATGCATTCGTATGCGAGTCGATTTGGATAAATATATGTCGTCGAGTTTTGTTGTTGCCGGCTCGACGATCGGTGAGCAATGTTCCTCGACCTCGACATAACAAAGACTTCATCTTGCCTGAGGATGAGTGATCTCCGGTGTAGGCGTCTTCCAACTAACCCCAAATCTGCGAGTGTCGACAAGGTGGTTTGGAAAGATGTGCGTTTGCCTTGCGCTTTGACTCCTTTGAAGGTGATGCTTCCAGTCGCTTCTCTACTAGGCTGTTGGCTTTTGTCCTTCTAGCGAGGGCTCCTCGGGTGTCTACTTTGTCGGATTCGCCGATGGCTCTGTGATTGTTGTGAAGGGCTCGCCCACCGTAATGGCTGACCTCTTTGCGACTGAGGTGGCTGCTCTGCTCAACATCCCGACGCCGCAGCAGCGCTCGTTGACGTGGCAACTCGACGTCGAATATAGTGCGGTGGTTCGCGCCTTTGATCGCATCGACGCCTCACGCCCTGAGCATCTCCGCGGCCACTATCGTCGCATGACAGATTTACCGCTACTGCTATTAATTGAGTTCTGCCCTGGCGTGCACATGAATCACCTCGACGCTGTTCACTTCGACGTAAACAATGCTTGGACCAAGAAGATGGTTCTCGAGCTTGGTGCGCTCAAATTCCATCATTCTTAGCGTTTTAGTGTCATCTCATGATTGATTTCTATTTTTCTTAGGGAGATCGATGGCACTGGATGTGTTCTTCAATAATTGGGATCGCTTCCCTTTGATCTGGAATCACGATGGTAATGAGGTGCCATCTCTTTCTCTGCTATCTAGATTTTTTTGCATTTTTCTCATTCGAAATACTCTTAGGGAAATTTCCTATTCAACACCAAGGACGAGGCCCGCCCTGTCGTAGGCATCGACACTTCCATCACCTCTGTCCCCATCACTCGATATCGCGAGAAAGTGCGAGTTTTCTCCGCTAGTTTTCGATCGATTGCAATTCGCTTCTCGTGACATTTTACCAGGTCATCTCGTTGATCAAAGAATTGAAGCTCATGAAGAGTCCATTGACGGTGGAGCAGTTCAACAAGGACCTACCCCACCTTACCTCCGTGGCGCAGTTCATCTCACTCAACGCTGGTGTCGAGCTTACCGCTGCCCATTATACTGGTTCGCCTCCTCTCCTTGTTCATCTTCTCGAGATTGGCGATCTTCCTCTTCTTGTTTTCATGCATTTTGAAGATCTTCCTCTTCACAATTTCCCATTAGCACTTGGAAAAGGTATCGTCCAGGGCCTGATCGATATCGCCAACACGATCACCCCTGACAAGCTCAGTACGAAACGAGTCTGTGGTCGATGCATTCTCTCGCATCATTGACAAATATCATTACTAGAATCGATATATGAACGATTGCGCGAGCAGGCCATGAAGCTGGTCGCCACGATGACATGGGGCGCTGACACTCAGTCATACTATGGCCTCGCCCGCGTCGAGCTCACCTTCTTGGAGGAGCTTCTCAAGGTGTTTGTGCGGGAGAAGGGCGAGCTAGAAGGCCTATTGAAGCAATAATTTAAAATCTATTGTAATGGCTATGTATCGTCATTGGTGGCGATTACGCTCTGCATGTCCAAAGGAGGCGGAGCAATGGAATGACTCGTCTGGTGGAGGGAGCAACTATTTAATAATACTCCAACAACGAATTCGGAGTCGGAGTTCAATGGGATAAATGCAATTCACATTCGATTTGACTCATTCTCTTCGATAATGGCGAATTTCCATTGTAAAATTTGCAATAATGTATATATTATCTCGACTTGAATATCCCAAAAGAAGACATCGCTCCTCTACTTCTCGTTGGGTTGGAAAATGGCGCGGTCCCTATGAGGGAAGACCTTGGCCCTTATGGAAGGAACTCCGAAGATAACTCCGAGGGCGGCAGCGATCAAGAAAACCGCCGCAGCTGCAACGGCGATTCCGATAATCTCTGTCTCTCCAAGCTCTAAGATAGCAAGAGTGAAATGAAGAGTTGGAAAAAGAGTGGAAGGGTGACAAAGCAAAGGAAGAAGCAGGACTGGTCGTATGGAAAAGAAAACTAATCAACTGGGAAAAGGAGGGAGATACCGAAAAGGATAAAACAGAGGAAGAGGAAATGTAGGAAAGAGGGGGAGGAGGCGGTGGAGAAGCGGCTGTGAAAGCGAAGAGGGGAAGAAAGAGGGGGAGAAAGGCTAGAACTGATAAGGAGAGGAAAGGAAAAGGACCTCCGCTTTTGCAGGTGTTGCGATAATTGAAGAGGACACTTAAGGAGGTCTCCCCATAATAAGGAGTCGCCTCTATCACTGTACAATCGGAATTACTTATGTCGGAAGAGTAACCGACGATGGCGGAGAAAACGCCGTTTCGGCACTTATACTCCATCAACTAGAGGAGGGTGAGCAGGAAAAGGATGAAGGAGGAGGAGAAGAAGGAAGAGAAGGAGAAGGACAAAGAGAAAGAGAATAAGAAGGAGAATAGGCTGACTTCATGGAAGATGAGGGAAGAGGAGGAGGAGGGGAAAGAGGGAAATGGAAGGAGAGCCAGGAGAGGCAGCGAAAAGTAGACAGAAAAGAGTCGTCCAACGAAACAATTGGAAGGAATAAGAAAAAAAGAGGAGGAAATGGAAGAGGTGGAAGAAAGCCTACGGTATAGTTTCCAGGTCCATTGGAAAGCGTAACATTGAGAATCGACTGATTCACATCGAGACAATTGGCGATCTTGATGGAGGCATTGGGACTGTCAGAGAGGGACACTGAGGCTCCGACATCGAACCTCGCGTCACCTAGAGAGATGGAATGAGGATCAAGGAGGGAGTGGAAGGGAGGTGAACTTAGGTGGGAGAGGAAGAAAACGGATGGTCCAGAAGTGAGGAAGAGGAAGAGGAAGAGGAGAGGAATATGAGAAGGAGCAAGAAGCAAGAAAGACGAGATGAAGAAAGTGAATACCTTCTATTATGAGAGAGGACCCAGAAGTGAGGGAGAGGGAGGAGGAGTCACCAACGATGAAGGAGCCCGAGACATTGAGAGTACTCGACACTTCGATGCGAGTAGAGGAGGAGGTGGAGATGTTGCCAATGATCAACACAGGAGAAGAGACGTTCAACTCTATCAAGAAGAGAAGTGGAAAGAAAAGGAGAAAAGCAATGATTGATGAAAGCCCAAACAAAGGCAGCGGAGGCGAGATCAAATTAAGTTAGAAGAGGAGGAAGGAAGAAGGAAGAAAATAAAAGGAAGACGGAAGGAACGAAAAAGAGGAAGAGGAAGAAGGAGGAAGAGGGAGGGAGTGAAGGAGGAAGATAAGGAGGAAGGAGAGAGAGGAAGAAGGACGGAAAGGCGGACGATCAGAATCGATTTGAATGGATCCGCCGATGATCCACACACCTTCCACGCATTCCATCGATGAAGAAATGGTGGGTGGTAAGAGACATGTGGATGTGGGAGTAGGAGTAGGTGTAGGTGTAGGAGTTGGAGTAGGAGTGGGTGTAGGAGTTGGTGTTGGAGTAGGAGTAGGAGTAGGTGTAGGAGGAGGAGTAGGAGAAACAGGAGGAGGAGGGGGAGGAGGGGGAGGAGGACCAGAAGGATAAGAAAGAGGTGTCGGGGTAGGCGTTGGTGTTGGTGAAGGAGAAGGAGAAGGAAAGTCAATCGGAGAGGGAGAAGGAGATGCACAAATTAAGCCACACGCATTAGAACACTGAACAACCTCACATTAAGCCCTTCCAAAGAGAGATGAAATTTGAGAGCACAAAGGTGAAGAAGGAGAAGGGGATAGAGAGGGAGAGGAGGTGGATAAAAAAGGAGGAGGGGGGGAGAAAGAGTACCGAGTAGGGGAGGGAAGGGATGCCTTTCTTGTCATTCATACATTCGGCCGACGAAGTTGCAAGGGTGCATGCACTTCCGCTTGAACAAAAGCAACAGGAGACTGATTCATTGCAATATCCAACAGAAGTGCACTGAGAATGAATGAAAGATGTATGAAGATCTTGAACAAGCACGAGAAAAAATGGAAGAGAAGGAGAAGGAGAGGTGGAGGTGGAGGTGGAGGTGGGAGGGGGCGGTACGGCGTCGACGCAGTAGCCCCCATACATGCCGCAACTTCCCGAATCAGAGCCCGAACATTTTCCTTCTTTATTACAGCAATTGCACGACGTAGATGCAGCTATAAAGCAATAATGACCTTCATGCGGAGGTGGGGGAGGTGAAGGGGGTTTCGGGTCAGGCACTGAAAGGTAAAAGGAGAGGAGAAGACGGAGGAACAGAAGTGCCAGTGATGGAGGAAGGGACGGAGAATAAAAGGGGACGGAGAATACCGTAGTTCAATATTGCATGAGATTCACACAGTCTCGCGAAACACGCCATGTTAATTTTAATATTAATATTATATACGTTCATATAATAAAGAAAGGGCGGCGTACCGAATCCGATGAAGAAGAAGAGGAGGAGACGGCCGAAGAGGAGGCGGAGGGAGAGGTGGAGGGACGACATTTGAGGAATTGCTATCTGGGTCACTGAGTCAAAGAAATCCGCTTTCCTAATCTCAAGAAGAATACAATAAAGAGGAAGAAAGAGATATATCGAAAGATGGAAGCGGACAGGCCGCGTGGCCAACGAAGGAGAATAGATGAGTCCCTTAAAACTCGAGCGCCGAGCTCTGACAGCTCCGGCCCGGCCTCTCCTTCCAATTTCATCCCTGAATTTCTGGATCTCCGGTCTTACATTTGTTGATGTGAGAACAATGTTATATTATTGAATATTAATATCACATGAAAATATTTACAAATATGAAATACATTGGTTTCGGTGAGATATATTCAAATTCCAACAATCCTGAGTCAGCTCAAAGTCGTGCCAGGCTCCAAGGTCCAATTGAAAGAGGGAGAGACAGACAGACACAGACTGCCAAACAGACCTTCGGTTCACCTTCCTCCTTCATTTCGCTGTGTTCTCTTTGTTTTCGCGGCCGCACCGTCGCTTTGAGACAATGAGGATCTCCTCTGTACTAAAATACATATTAATATTAGAAGGTCTTCTAAATTATTAGAAGGTAATATCATTGGCGGGGCAACGCCGGAGGCAAGCCGGAGATCGCTCGCTATCATGCAATCTCCATTCGACCTGCCACCTTGCTCTCTTCCTCATCCTCAAACCAAAGCCTATTTTATAATGTATACTATATTAACAGTCCCTGTATATCAATATAATATTTTGTTAATTTTGGCATCAGAGACACGCCGACAACTTGAAGAAACACATTGGATGGGGTCCAAGAATCTGGCCGCTGCCCTGATGATCCTTCTGCGATTCTCGTTTCGAAATCTCTTTTGTATTGGAGAGACGCTTTCGATATGTGAATAGTAAACATCGCATGTCTTGGTTCTTGTTGTCAAAAGTCTATTCGAGGCGTTGCTAACGCGGAATCGGAGCTTTCCGCAGTGATTGTTTTCTTTCGTTCCGCCTCCTTCACCTTTTCTCCTTTCTTCGTTTTTTATAGAAGGAGATGTATGCTCTCCTATTGGTGGGGTATCTGGCGGTTTTCCTGGTACGAGCGGATTATGCGGCGGAGGTTTTGTCAGATCAACCGTCGAGCTACTATCGCTTCGACGAGGAACCGTTGATTAGCGACAAAGTATCTTTTCTTTTCTCCAGTTTACATCTTCGTTGTAATTCTTTATTTACCTTTTTCTACTGTCTATATTTCTTGATCTGTCGTTTTCTTTCTGCAGCGCATGATGGATCTACAGATGGACTTCCGCACTGGAGGAATTCCTCCTCCGACCATCGACACTCCCTCTCCTACTGCTTGCCTCTCCACTTCCAACTCCACTTCTGCTTTCGTCAACACCGCGGGGTATCCAAACTGTGAGTTGTCGAGCAAGCTATTAAGGTCGACTCGAATCGGAGTTGCCGTGCAGCTATCCAACGCCTTCCCTCTCCCGGCCGCGACAAATTACCCGCTATTCAACATTTCTCTTTTGGAGGAAAATTCAAATCAACAATGTTCGATTCGTTTTGCATTTGTGATGACTCCTTCGGGGGGCATTGGATTCGCGAGCGACTGGACTGGTGGAACGGTTACTAATCCGAACTCCGCGATTTTCATCGGACCTGGAGATCGCATCGCCTTAACTGCCGCTCCTTACAATTATCTATACCGGTTCAACACTGCATTGAAGGTTGTCGTGAGACTATGGTATTCAACTTCGAATGCGAATTTAGATATGAATGCTACTAAGGGTGTTCCGTGGCGGTTTTGGGGAGAGGCGGTTCTCCAAGGACCTCTCGAAGGTTGTGGCCGGCTGATTCCAGCGGTGCTCAATACCAATTTTTCAAATTCGATGATTCAAGCGATTTATATGCAAAAGGGAGCTCAAGGAGTGGAGGTCGAACCATCCTTGGGGCAAAACCTTTTTCCTAATGGAGGCGCCGATCAGGGAGAGGAAGGCTCCTGGTTCGTAACTTCAACCCCTCAACCAACCACTTCGAATTGGACCTTCACTGTGAATGGAGCTTCACCCGGGAAGAGCTTCCAATTCAATTTCACGAAGGTGACGAACGCCGGACTCGGGCAGGAGCAGGTAGGGCTCACTCAAATAAGCATTCAGCCTGCCTTAATACCCGACACAACGTACTTTCTCCTCGAGCTCTGTTCATCCTTCCCTCCTTCTCCCCCTCCCTCCTTCCCTCCCTCCTTCCCCCTCCCCCTCATCTCGTCTCTTTCTATCGTTTTAGGTACTTCATCGATTACTATGCGAAGGCATCAAAAGGTGGGGTTAAAATCTTTTTCGAAACTTACCAAAGCGATACGACCGGTACCTATCGAATGGATTCGGCTGGTTGCGATCTCACGAGCGCTAATACCTATTTCAAATGCTCCACTTCGATAAACGCTCAGCTCCGGTCGAGCTCAACATTTTTCAGACTCTATGCGAACGCCCCACAATCGGGAGAAACCCTCTTCTCCTTCTCCATCGACAATTTGACTATGGTTAGACAGGGGTTGGAACTTCCTCGAAACCCATTTGGAAATTTGTATTTGGCAGCGAACACTGAGTTGGTACTTGCGAATGAACCCCTTCTTGGAGTGAAGGGATTGATTCGCGATGGAGGCAATGCTATCCGATTCGATTCCATTACGAATGCAGCGAATAATCTTGATGTTCACGCGCTGGATATGGGGTCCATTCGAGGAATTGAACCGCGCACTTTTGAGATGTGGTTCCGATTGCATTCTCTGCTTAACGCGACGGTTAGAAAGAAGCATGTCCTCTTCTCGCACTACCCGCATGCTCAATACTCCCTGTACTCCCTGGTGATCAATGCTGTGGATAAGTCGGTCGATTTTGAGATCAAATACGATTTTTCCTTTAAGGCCTCTCTTCCTCTTAAGCACGAACCGGAGGTGCATTATGTGGCGGTTATTTTGCAAGCAATGTACGAAGACTCTTCTGGTTACTATGTAAATGCTACACTGGTCCTCGATGATACTGTTACCAACATCACCAATTCTGTCCATCAAGCGTATTGTACGACAATTACCCCAACTCCTTTCCTTGTTCATTTTCATTAATCTTGACATTATCATTTCTCATTTTCACTTTTTCTAGACAACGACAATACGGTTGCCAATGAGTTTATTGGTGTGGAATTCAATTCCTCTTATCTGGAAGCGGCGAATGTTGACATAGATGAGCTCGCCATTTACGACTACGAATTGCCAATTGCTCGTTGTCTCGCTCACTATGCTGCGGGTGTTCCCCTTGTGAATGCTAGTGGTCTTTGTGGATCTAGTTCCGCTCCTTCCAGTGATTTCGTATGTGAACCTGGTGTTGGTTGGGTTGCGATTGGTAAGGCTGTCGTGATCCTCCCTACGAACGTGTCATTGGCCGCGACTCCATATATAGTGAATGGCAGTTTACTCCTCTCTTCCCCTTCTTCCTCCCTGTCCTTCTCCTCGCAATCGATGTTGTATGTCGCCGGAAACCTCTCCTTGAGTGAAGGATCGATCGTAATCGATGGCACAAGCCCCACGAATTCTTCCTCCTCTTTTCCGATCTTCGTCGAGGGCTGTGTGAACTTCACTGGCTCCTCCCTGGATCTCAAATTACCACCCAACTACGACCTCAGCATCCCATACCAGGTCGCCTCTTTGAAATGCTCCATAGGAACCTTCGCGAAGGTGACAGTGGTGAACGCGGCCTCTTTGAATCACAAGGTTTGCAATTTATTGCCGAGCCCGCGTGTCCTTCACAGTTCAGTGATGGAGATCGTTTTCCTATACGATGAGTGTACGGAGTCAGCCGCGACGGTTTTTGGAGAATCAGTGTTCCCACTCGTTTCTATGATGGCAGTCCTGATCTTTCATTGTTTCAGGCAAATGAAATCGTCTTAGATTGTCTCTTAGGACTTGTTCCCTAACTTTTGAATAATAGAAGACCGAAGTATTGACCGAGTGATCTTCTCGCCTCACCAATTTTTTGATTTTAATCCTGTCGTTTGTGGCTGGACTGAAGGCACGTGTCGTTTATAGTACTGTTACGTGATGGTGAGGTCACACGATTTTATTGTAGAGGTCACGTGACAGTGACATTTTTCAGATCGACTTCCAGCTGTTGTCGATGCTCCCTGGTTGCATTTTCTTCTTCTTACCTTGGCTCGTATGTGGCAGGGTGACCGGTGTCAGAGTTGGGTTAATAAGTGGTCAATCTTCCTGAGGATAAGTGACTCGGCTAGTGTGCAAATCTCTTCCGAAGGGGTTTTAATAATAATTTTTTATACTCTTCAATCTTTAATGTTTGAGATTTGTGGAATGCTTTTCGTGGGCAACCTGGACCGACCGCCGGCAGGATCTTACGGTTTTCGCGATGTCTTTCGATCGCCGTATCGCACGTGCGCACATTCCTCCTATAAAACGACTTCAGAGGATTCGATTTTATTCTTATTATTGTCATTGATCTATTATTAATAATATTTATTTTCTTGAATATATAAGAAGATGGAGAAGAAGATGGAGAAGGAGGACGTGTCTCACCAACTCACCTTGGAGGAGTTGCTCGCCGAGTTTCCCGATGCTC
>Ga0154020_10004289_pt1 | contig 17015 bp, 9 predicted proteins | sample Klosneuvirus_201_FD_109709 | JGI IMG/M metagenome (GOLD analysis project Ga0154020, IMG submission 109709) | Active sludge microbial communities from wastewater, Klosterneuburg, Austria - Klosneuvirus_20160825_MG | ecosystem: Engineered > WWTP > Aerobic digester > Activated sludge | place...
CCGACCAACCGCTGGCCACTGGGCCGACACGGTTCGTCACGCGGTGCAAACCTCGCGTCGAGGCCGGGCGTCCAATCGAGCGATACGAGGAGTCTCGATCTCGAATACGAGGGAAACGCATGCCCGCGGCAGACTTCCGCGCCAACGACTGGACGGACCGGCTCCAGGTCGCGCTCGGCGCCCGGTACACCATCGAGCGACGACTGACGGGCGGCGGAATGTCGGCGGTCTTCCTGGCGCGCGAGGTCGAGTTCGACCGGCCGGTCGTGATCAAGCTGCTCCCGCGGGAACTCGCGGATGCCGACGCGGCGGAGCGCTTTCGTCGCGAGATAGCGCTCGTCGCCCACCTGCAGCATCCTCAGATCGTCCCGCTGCTTGCCGCAGGCGAGTGTGAAGGGCTCCCCTGGTTCGTGATGCCGTACGTAGATGGCGAGTCGCTCAGCCAGCGCCTGCGTCGAGGTCCCCTCTCGATTCGCGAGACCGTCTCGATCCTGATTGACGTGTGTCGCGCCCTCTCGATGGCACACGACCGCGATGTCGTGCATCGCGACATCAAGCCCGGCAACATCCTGCTGATGAAGACGTCGGCGGTGGTCAGCGATTTTGGAGTTGCCAAGGCGGTGGCGAGCACGCGGCACCGCCTCCCTGTCACGGCCACCGCGCTCCCCAGTGGAGCGACCGTCGAAGGGATGTCGCTTGGTACTCCGGCGTACATGGCGCCCGAGCAGGTGGTGGGCGACCCCGGAACGGACTTCCGCGCCGACCTCTATTCGCTGGGCGCGGTTGCGTACGAGATGCTTGTCGGGTCGCCGCCGTTCGCAGGCCGTGCGCCGCACAAACTATTGGCTGCCCATCTCACGGAGCACCCGCCGCCGCCGTCTACGCGCCGAGCCGAGGTGCCGGGCGAGCTGGAGTCGCTCATCATGTCGTGCCTCGCGAAGGATCCGGCGGCGCGCCCGCGGTCGGCGCTCGACATCATGCGGGCGCTGCAGAACCCCGACGTCCTCAACAGCGCCCCGGGCAGGCGCGCCGCGCGCGCACGCGACGCGAAGGGCCGTTCCATCGGGGCGATGCTTCGCCGATTCCTGCTGGGTGCGTGGCGCATGATCCGGCACGAGGTTCGTCCCGCGATCCGGAGCCTCGCCCGGGCGCCGACCGTGAGCATTTCGGCAATTCTCTGCTTGTCGCTCGGACTGGGCGTGACGGCAGCGGTCTCGAGCGCCCTCGACCGCGCCCTGCTGCGGCACCTGCCGTTCGACAATCCAGCGCAGTTGGTCACGGTCTATCGGACCACGCCGCAGTCCGACGCGTTCCCCTTTTCGGCGCCCAACTTCGTCGATCTCGCCCGCACGGCGCGGCAGCTGCCGGCGATGGCCGGGATGACCGACGGCACGGTGCTCGTCTCCATGCCCGACCAGGCGGTCGAGGCGCGTCGCGTCCGCGTCACGGGAGGATTCTTCCCCTTGCTCGGCGCGCACGCGCTGCGTGGCCGCCTGCTCACCGAGACCGATGACTCGCTGAGCCAGCCGCGCGTCGTCGTGCTGAGCGAGGCGTTCTGGCAGCGCGTGTTCGGCGCTGATCCGACGGTGCTCTCGCGTGCGGTGCAGATCGATGGCGAGCCGGTCACGGTGGTCGGCATACTGCCGCGCGACTTCGCCGTCCCGAACGGCGGCCGTCAGTTTGCCGGCGACCTGTGGGAGCCGATGCGCTTCAGCGAACGCGAACTGACCTCGCGCCGCAGCAACTTTCTGAGTGTGCTGGGACGCCTGGCCCCTGGTGGCACGGCGGGCGCGGCTCAGCGAGACCTGGTGGCGCGATTTGCCGCCATCGTGGAGTTGCACCCGGAACTCGCCAGCGAATCGGTACGCGCGGTACCGATGCACGGCGACAGCCTTGCCCCGGTTCGCGCGCCACTGCTGCTCCTGTTTGGTGCGGTGATCATTGTCCTGCTGATCGCCAGCACCAACGTCGCGAGCCTCCTGCTGGCCCGCGGGGTTCGGCGCCAGCGCGAGCTGGCCGTGCGTACGGCGCTCGGGGCGTCGCGCTGGGACGTCATGCGACCGGTGCTGGTGGAGAGCGTGCTGCTCGCGCTGGCTGGCGTGGCCGGAGGGCTGGGGCTTGCCGTACTAGGGGTACAAAGCATCGGCCGACTGGCCGCCGAGCGCATGCCCCAACTGACCGGCCTGGTCGTGGACATGCGCATCGTGCTGTTCGCCATGACCCTGGCCCTGCTGGTGGCGATTGTGTGCGGACTGTTTCCTGCGTGGCAGGGGACAACGGTCGATCCGCAGGATGCCTTGCGCGGCGGACGGGGCGCCGGCGCGGGAGCGGTGCAGCACCGCGCGCTCGGGGCGCTGGTGATCGCGCAGGTGGCGCTGTCGCTCGTCCTGCTCATCGGCGCTGGCCTGGTGCTCAAGGGATTCACCTCGCTCTTGACCAGCGATCCCGGCTTCGAGCCGGATCGCATGCTCACGCTGGCGGTGCGGGTCGCGCGTCAGCGCTACGAGGGGCAGTCGGTCGTGCAGCGCTTCCTCGAACCCGTGCTCGCCGAGATCGGACGCGTCCCCGGTGTGGCCGCGTCGGGGGCGACATCGCTGATGCCGTATCGCGAGTGGGGGTGGAACTTCAACATCCAGTATGAGGGGCAGCCCGGAGACAATCCGGCGTCGTTGCTCCTGGCGGAGACACGGATCGCGACGCCCGGCTTCTTCGGCGTCACGCAGCAGCGCCTGATGGCCGGGCGACTGCTGGTCGACGCCGACGATGATCGGCCGGCGGCGCCTCGGGTGGTGCTCGCGAATCAGGCGCTCGTCGACCGCGACTTCAAGGGGGTGGATCCGGTCGGCAAGCGCTTTCACCTGGGGGACACCACCTTCGCGACGATCGTGGGTGTGGTGTCCAACATCCGGAACGTCGGCCCCATTCGCCCGCCAGCGCCGGAGGTGTACTTTCCCTACCGACAGAGCGGTGGCAACGGCGGGACCGGCTTCGCATTGCTTGTGCGGGTTGCAGGCGGTGATCCGGAACGCGTCATCCCCTCGGTGCTGGCGGCTATCCGCGCCGTCGATCGCGGCGCCGCGATCACGTCCGTCCTCCCGATGCGTGCCGTCATGGCGGAGAGTGTCGGTCGGCCCCGCTTCCTCTTCTCCCTGATCGGTACCTTCGCCGCGGTGGCGGTGTTGCTGGCGATAGCCGGGATCTACGGGGTGATGAGTTATGCCGTTGCACAGCGCACGCGAGAGATCGGCATTCGCAGCGCGCTGGGCAGCACCCCCGGACGCATCGTCAGAGAGCTGGCGGGAACCGGGGTGCGACTGGTCGGGATCGGATCGCTGCTCGGGCTGCTGCTGGGGGTTGTAACCACTCGATTGCTGCAGGGACTTCTCTATGGCGTGAGCCCGCTCGACGCCGGCACATGGATGCTGGCGCTGCTGGCGATGCTCGCGGTCGGACTGCTGGCGTGTGTCGTTCCCTCGCTGCGGGCGGCCAAGGTCGATGCGCTGGTGGCGATCCGCGTGGAGTAGTCGAGCGGGCGCGTTACTCCGCAAGCGGTGCCGTTGCCGGGCCGTTGCCGGGTCGTTGCCGGGTCGTTGCCGGGTCGTTGCCGGGTCGATGCAGGTACGGCGAGAAGGCGCGCCCCACAGCTCGCGAATCCGTTCGCGCAGAGGGGGTTGGTCGTCGTTGCACGTGTCCTCCGGAGAGCGTCGGCGATTCCTCGATCCCAGCACCCTCGCATACAGCTGCTTATGGGTGATGCAGGTTAGTTTTGCCGCGACGTAGTTGTCGCGCGCCAAGTCCCTCGAGCAGCGGTGGTGTCAGCCCCATTCAGCGGGCTGGTACAAAGTCGTCCGGCCGCAGGCGCGGGCCCATGCGCGACGGCCCATGCGCGACGGCCCACGCCCTCTAACGATTGAGAGGATCAGACTCCATGATGCGAGTGAATCGCCACGGCCCCGTCGCACCTGGCAGGGCCGCACGCAGCCTCACGCTCGCTGTCGTGCTCGCACTCCTCGCGCTGCCCTCCAGCATGCGAGCGCAGCTTGCCGACGCGTACGCGCGCGCCGATCGCATTCGCACCTTCGATCCACTGCTCGTGGGAGGTCGCGTGTACCCGGTGTGGCTCCCCGACAGCGTGCGATTCTACTACGAAGCAACCGGCTCGGGTGCCGATCGCGGTACCATGTACCTCGTCGATCCACGCGCGCGCACTCGGCGCTCGCTCATCGAAAACGCGCGAGTCGCGGCCTCGCTCTCGGCGCTCGCCGATACGACGATCGACCCTCACGAGCTGCCGACCGGTTCGCTGGTCGATCGAGAGCGTGCGATGCAGTTCGAGTTGCGCGGCGCGACCTACTGGTGTCCCCTGGCGACGGGGCAGTGCGCGGCGGTGGCTCCGGCTCGGCTCGCGGTGCGAGATAGCCTGACCGGGCCCTCGTGGGCTTCGCGGTCGCCTGACGGACGGTGGGACGCGTTCGTGTGGAATTACAACCTGTATCTACGTCCGGCACGCCTGAGCGATGCCGATCCATCGGCATGGCATCCCGTGCGTCGCCCGGCGATTCGGAATGGATGCGACGCGCGCGTCGTGCCCGGACCACTGCCGCTTCCCGATTCGGTGCCGCTGCCGCGTGGCTCTATCGCATTGACAACCGATGGCACGACCCGCAGCGGATTCGGCCTTTACGAATTCGGGCTGGAGGTCGCCCACGTCGCACTGAACCGGTTCATTCCCGCTCCGAGCGAACTGCGCTGGTCGCCTGACTCGAAGAAGCTGGTCACGAAGCGCGACGATCTTCGCGGCGTGCGCATCTATCCGCTCTACTCCTCCACGAGCAACCAGCCCGTCGATCACAGCTACTTCTACGCGGTGCCGGGCGATAGCGCCGTCATGCGCTACACCTTCTGGGTGTTCGATGTCGCGAGCCGGTCTGCGATGCAGGTCAGGTCCGATCCTATCGGGGCGCTTGGAAGCCCCGGCGAGGCGCGATGGGGTCGCACGTCGGACGAGCTGTTCGTGATCACGTCCACGCGCGGCAGCCGGATCGTGCGGCTCTCGGAGGTCGACGCGACGTCGGGAACACTGCGCACGATCGTCGCCGATTCCTCCTCGACGTTTGTCGACCACCGCAACAACGGCTGGGCCGTGGTGAACGGAGGCGAGGACATCCTCTGGCGGTCCAAGCGAGACGACGGGGGGCACCTGTATCGATACGCGAAGGACGGCACGCTCAAGAACCAGCTCGAGCGCGGTCCGTACGTGCTGGCCGACATCATCCGTGTGGATAGCGCGCGCAAGCAGGTGTACTTCACCGCGTGGGGCAAGGAGCCGGGCGTGCCGTACTACGCCTACCTGTATCGGGTCGGCTTCGACGGTGGCGGCATGACCCTGCTCACACCGGAGCCGGGCAACCACACGATTCGGTTGGTTCCGGGCGCGCCGTACTTCCTCGACACCTACTCGCAGGTGCATGTGCCGCCCATCACCGTCCTGCGTGACGCCAACGGCGCGGTCGTGATGGAGCTCGCACGCGGTGACGCCGCGCCGCTGCGCGCCAGTCACTGGACGCCCGGAGAGGTGTTCACGACCAAGGCGCGCGACGGCGCAACCGATCTGTGGGGGATCCTGGACAAGCCGAGCAACTTCGATCCGGGCAAGCGCTACCCGATCATCACGTACGTCTACCCTGGACCACAACGCGGTAGCGTTGGCGACTGGGTGTTCAAGGGGCCCGACTGGGTACTCGGCACCACCGTCGAGACTCGCCGGGATCGACGGACCGCGACGCGGAACATGGGTGAAGAGGGCATGCGGCGCTCCCTCGCCGAGTTAGGCTTCATCGTGATCCAGCTCGATGCGATGGGCTCATCTCCGCAGCGATCCAAGCCGTTCTCGGACTTCTACTACGGGCGCGTGAGCGACAACGGTCTTCCCGATCAGATCGCGGCGATTCGCCAGTTGGCGACGAAGTACTCGTGGATCGACACGACGCGCGTGGGCGTCGTTGGGCACTCGGGTGGCGGATACACTGCCGCGGCAGCCATGCTGCACTATCCGGACTTCTTCAAGGTCGGCGTGGCGGGGTCGGGCAACCACGACTTCCGCGTGTATGGCTGGTATTGGGGCGAGAAGTATCAGGGGCCGTACCAGGCTGTCGGTTCGAGCGACAACTACGAGGCAGAAGCGAACTACAAGTACGCGGCGAACCTGAAAGGGAAGCTGTTCTTGATGACTGGCGACATGGACTGCAACAACCCGCCGGCCGAGACTCTGCGCCTTGTCGACGCGCTGGAGAACGCGGGCAAGGATTTCGACATGCTGATCCTCACCGACGCAGGCCATCAGCGCTCGACGTACGCCATCAAGCGTTCGTGGGATTATTTCGTCCACCATCTGCTCGGCGCCGAGCCACCGGCGAACTATCGCATGGTCCAGCCGTAGCGAGTCGGCGGTGCGGTGCGTCGACGTACGCCGGACGAGCGAACGATGCCCTGAGGAGAGGCCGGCCGGTCTCGTTCGCTCCACACCACGATACGCTGCTCGAACACCGCCGGCCCCGCGGTCGCCGCAGCCGACGGACCCCGCGCATTACCTTTGCCGCGACACATCCGCGCCGCCAGCACGAACTCTCCCCGACCCCCACCCACGATGACCGATCCGCACGCCGCCGTTCCCAGCTCCGCTGCGTCGCTTCCTCCCCTCGTCCCCTTCGTCGACCGTCACGCCGGTTGTGGCGGCGTCTTCGCCGGCACGACGATCAAGAAGACGGAATCAATGGTCGGGCTGACGGTGACGGTGGAGCGGCGCGTGCTGCGGTGCAGCAAGTGCGAGACGGAGCGGCGGGCGCCGGAGCATATCGAGGGAGACTATCTGACAACGATGGCGGTGATCCGCGAGACGCACGGCCTGCTCACGCACCAGGAGATTCGCCGCACGCGTGAATCGCTCGGTGTGACCCCCGACGAATTCGACCAGTTGCTGGGACTGCCGAGCGGGATTTCGAAGGGGTGGGAGACGCAGCGCCACCTGCAGAACTCCAGGGCCGATGCGCGCATTCGCGCGCTGCAGGATGTGGAGCATGCCGCGGGTGTGGCGGCGGCGACGCGAGTGACGTTGCGGCTCACGGAGGAGGAGCGCGCGGCGTTCAAGCCGCCGGCTTTCCTGCGCCGGAAAGGGGGAGCGGCCGTGAGCGCCGAGGCACACCAGGAGGCGCCGCAGTAGGACGCGTCAAACGGACCTCACTCCGAGGGCGCTCACTCACGGGACGGTACGACCATGTCCCACGCCCGCGGTGAGTCGCCGCCTACTTCATCCCCGCCTGCTCCTTCACGTACCGCGCAATCTGCTCCGTCGTCGCGAACCAGACCCCGGGCTTGGCCTTCATGTACTGGATGAGCTCCTCCAGGTGATGCATGGGGGCGCGATGTCCGGTGACGTGTGGATGCAACGTCAGCACGAACATGGTCCCCTCGGCATACGCGCCGTCGAACTCCTCGCGAAAGAGCTGGAAGACGGATTCGGGTGACGGCATGGCGCCGCGAGCGCCGAGGTACGGGGTCTCAGTGAGCGTCCAGTCGATGCCAAGTTCGACGAGACCGGTCGGCTGGCCGTTGGAGACGATCTCGTAGGGCTCGTCCATGGCTTGCAGCGAGCTTTCGTAGAGAAAGCCGGCCTTGCGCACGAGGTCGAGGGTGTGCGGGCTGAAGGCCCACGCTGGCGCTCGATAGCCGACGGGGCGCTTGCCCGTCGCTGTGGTGAGGTAGTCGATGGCCTTGTTCATCAGCCGCTCTTCCTCCTCACGGCTGGCAAGGGCGGGAGGGAACTCGTGGATCCAGCCGTGCACGCCGATCTCATGGCGCCCGGACTGCATGATGGCTGGAATCATCTCCGGGTGCAGCAGGGCACTGACGGCCGGAATGAAGAAGGTGGACGGGAGCTGGTACTTGTCGAACAGGCGCAGGATGCGCGGCAAGCCGGACTTGGCGCCAAACTCACCAGCCGAGAGGGTGGTGGCGGAGGTATCGCCGGATGCGAGCAGGTAGGACTCGTTGTCGTCGTCGAAGGTGATGCTGACGGCGACGCGGGCGTTGTTGGGCCACGACTTTGGCGTGAGCCGGCGCCCGGCGCGTGCCGGGGCGACGGCCTTGAGCAGCTGCTCGTCGGTCCAGGTGGTGCCGGGTTGGCGCGCCTGCGCGTGGGCCGCCGAGGAGAGGAGCGGTGCGACGGCGCACACGGTGATGAGACGGGTCGCCCAGTACATGTCGGGGTCCGGGAGGAGGTGTCGTCAGTGGGAGGACTCGCAATATGCGTCAGCGAGCGACTCGCGGGCCCGACGCTTGTCGGCAACACGCGTGGTACCGGATGCGACGCCAAGAGGCCGGACTCACCTCGAGGCGCCAACCTCCTGCCGTTCACATCGCCGCCTTCACGCCACCGCCTTCACGGCTCTGCGTTCACGGCTCTGCGTTCACGGCTCTGCGTTCACTTCCAGCCCTGCCTCCTTGGCCACCAACGCCCTCACGCGCGGCGCCACCTCGCGCCCAAACAAGGCGATGCTGCGCATCAGCGTCTCGTGCGCGAGCGCGCCCGCGCTGTACTTGATGTCGAAGCGCGACAGGCCGAGCGATCGCACCGTGGTGGCGATGCGCTGCGCGACGGTCTCTGGGGCGCCGACGTAAAGCGAACCCTGGTCCGCCTCGCGCTCGAAGTCGGCACGGCTGGTCGGCGGCCACCCGCGCTCGGCGCCGATTCGGTCGCGCATCTCGCGCCATGGCGGCCAGAGCTCGGCCCGTGCCTCGGCGTCGCTTTCGGCCACGTGTCCGTGGGAATGCACGCCGATGGGGAGTGACGGCGCGCCGACGTCGGCGAGCGCGCGGTGGTAGAGCTCGACGTAGGGAGCGAAGCGCTGCGCTGCGCCGCCGATGATGGCGAGCATGAGCGGCATGCGGTACTTCGCGGCGCGCACCACGCTCTCGGGGCTGCCGCCGACGCCGATCCACGTCTTGATGGTGCCGCCGGCGGTGGACGGATACACGCGCTTGTCCGTTAGCGCTGCACGCGTGGTGCCGCGCCAGGTGACGGGGGTCCCGGTGCGGTCCGCTTCGAGCAGGGCGGCGAAGAGGTCGAGCCGTTCCTCGAAGAGCGTGGCGTACTGGTCGAGCGGGAAGCCGAAGAGCGGGAACGACTCGGTGAACGAGCCGCGCCCGAGGATGATCTCGGCGCGCCCGTTGGAGGCGGCATCGAGGGTGGAGAAGCGCTGGAAGACGCGGACGGGGTCGTCGGAGCTGAGCACGGTCACGGCCGAGCCGAGCCGGATGCGCGAGGTGCGGCCGGCGATGGTGGCCAGAACCATTTCGGGCGACGAGACGGCGAAGTCCTCGCGGTGATGCTCGCCGATGCCGAAGAAGTCGACGCCGACCTCGTCGGCGAGGACTGCCTCGTCGATGACATGGCGTATGACCTGCGAGTGCGAGAGCAGGTGGCCGGCGCTGTCGCGGGTCACGTCGCCGAAGGTCTCGAGGCCGAGTTCTATTTGCGCTGGCATGTGGCGGGGAAGGCCGTGGATGCGGGGGACGGTCATGACCGATCGGTACGCGACGTGAGTCAGCCCGGGTTGGAGATGGTGAGCATGAAGCCATCCGGATCGGTGACCGCAAAGCCCAGCGGTCCCCACGGGAGTGGCTCGACCTCGCTGTCGAGCGCGAAGCCGGCCTGCTTCACCTGGTTGGCGAGCGCGTTGAGGTCCTGGGCCGTGGTGATCCACAGGCGCATCCCCACGCCCTTCACCCGGTCCTTTCCCTTGGCGAAGTCGTCCTGACCGATGCCGAGTTCACCCTGTCCGGCCTTGAGCATGGCGAAGCGGAGCGTGCCGTCGACCACGTGCTGTTCGCCGAGGGTGAAACCGAGCCCGTCGACGTAGAAGGTGAGGCTGCGCTGCAGGTCGCTGGCGGTGAGCCCGGCCGAGATCTGGGTGCAATCGAGCTGTATGGTGCTCATGTGATGCTCCGGTGCGGGTGATCGGGCGCTTCAGGGGATGACTTCGACTACGGTACCGTACGAAGCAGGGGCGCGCCTGTGCTCAGCGCCTGTGCTCAGCGCCCGTGCGGTCAGCGCAACGAGATCGCTGCGGTCCACACCTGCTGCACGCCGGTGCGATTGTCGATCCACAGGGCGTGGAAGCGCCCGTCGGCGGCGGCGGTGAGTCCGGCGGTGTCGCCGCCGTTGGCGAGGTAGTCGCCGGAGCGATGGCCCGCCTGGGAATTGGGCGCGGACGACACGGCGACGCTCGCTCCCCACGTGTGGCCACCATCTGCGGATGCGGCGAAGCGGGTGAGGTAGCCGTCGCCTGCGGGGAAGTCGCGGCGGTCGTACCACAACACGCCGACCACGCCCTCCCGGTTCACGGCGACGGTCGCCATGGAGTGGTCGGGACCTCCGGTGGGCAGGCGCGTGGTGGCATCGTCGTTGACGATGCGGGGATCGGACCAGGTCTGGCCCGCGTCGTCGGAGTGGGTGAACAGGATGTGCCCACGCCCGGTGGCGAAGTCGGCCCAGGTCACGTACAGGCGCCCACGAAACGGCCCGGTGCTGGCATCGACGGCCATGGTGCCGGTGATGCCGCGCGCGTGCGGGAGGTTGTAGCCTGAGCTGACCTCGGCGACGGCGGTGGCGGGTTCCAGGGTGCGTCCGCCATCGGTGGAGCGGGCGAGCATGAGGGTGCTGCGCACGACGGTCGGCTTGCCGGTGGGCGTTGCCGCACCGGCGGCAGTCGGCGCGGCGAGCGTCATGTGAGTGTACAGCACGGCGACGGACCGGTCGGGGACGACGACGACGGCGTCCATGCCGGCGTTGCTGCCGGCGGTGGGCGTCTGGTCCATGAGGGCGCGCTGGGCGGGCGGGTCGAACGTGTGGCCGCCGTCGTGCGATCGCAGGAGCGCGACGGTGTTTCGGAAGCTGGCGTTATCGTGCTGTTGCTGCTCGCCGTGCAGGTGTCCGTTATAGGCGACGTAGAGGGCGCCGTCAGCTGCATCGATGGCCACGAAGGGACGGTCGTTGACCTGCGGTCCGCGCACCATCGGGCGCCATGTGCGTCCGTCGTCCGCCGAGCGCTCGATGCCGAGGTAGTCGAAGTCGGAGTTGACGGTTCCCGTGGGGGTGGGGCGGCCGTCGTTCACCTTGTGGAGGAAGTAGGCGGTTCCCTGTGCGTCCCACGCGCAGGTGGGATCGTTGGCCCAGTGGGCGGTGGTGACGAGCGGTGCGGACCAGGTGCGTCCGCCGTCGGCTGAGATCCAGCCGGCCGATTTCACGCTGCGGTTCGGGCCCGGCTCGAGCATGGCGCAGGCCAGGAGCCGGCGCGGGTCGGTGGGGTGCGCGGCGATGACGACCTCGTTGAAGGGGGACGAGGGGCGCGCGGCGCTGACGTGGATGTTGGGGGAGACGGTGGGGCGGGGGGGCTGCGGCCCGGTACGGCTCGTGAGGTGGCCACGGGGTGACGGCGGTACGGCGACGTCGCCCAGCTGGACGACGAGCGCGACGACGGCCAGCGGGGTGAGCAGAACTTTCGAGGCGGGGATCATGGGACAAAGCTGGTGCGCGACCTCGTCGGAGGCAAAGTCGAGGGCGACACTTCACCTCGACCCGGACCAGCGCGCGCAGCGACGAAACTTCCCGTGGCGACTGTGCCACACGACCGGCGCCGCGCAAACGGCGCAGTGCCGGTCGTGTGGAACGGACGCGTGCCTCGCGTCGCTACTGCACGATCACTTCAAGCGAACCGAACGCCTGACACACCGCCCCAGTGGGTGGGTAGTAGCACATTGTGTCGGTGCTTCCCTGCTGGCGCTGGTAAGCGCGAGTGTTGCCCGCCGCGTCGTACAAGTACACGGCCTCCAGGAACCACTGTCCCCGGGCCGCATACTGGGAGAAGGTCACGTCGCAGCTCCAATCACCGTTGAGCGCCGTGCCCGACGTTCGCGACGCCCAGCAGTACTGCGTTTGGGTTGACGTCGCACTCCGGTAGTACAGGTACGCGTTCGTCGCTCCGCTCAGGTCGTCGGTGACAGTGAGTGCCCCCGTCACAACGTTGTTGTTCACCGAGAGGGACACGGTCTGAAGCAGCGGCGCGTTGGCATCGCCCACGCTGGAGACCTGCACGGTTGGCGGGATGATGCACTGCGTCACGTTGAGCTGGCTGCAGAACTGTCCGGTCGCGTTCTGATAGTATTGGTCCCGATTCCCCACGCGATCGGTGAGAATCAGGTAGTTGACCGTCCAGGTCCCGTTCTCGGCGAGTTGCGGCACGTACGCGTAACATTCGAAGAAGCCGTTGACGGTAGTACCCTGATTCAGCCAGCAGGTGGACGACACGTTCTGGCGGCTCGGACCCGTGAGTCCGAGATAGACATACGGCGAGCCGACCGACCACGGCGTGCCCTGCGCCAATCCGGAAAGATCATCCGTGGCCTGCAACCCAAATACGATATAGCGTCCCGAGGCACTGACATCGAGCGAGACGCTCCCCCCGAAGTTGCGCGGCTGCGCGTCGAGGCTCACCTGAAGGGACACGGCGACGGGCGGTGTGATATCGGCCGGTGAGCTCACCACCGTGATCTGCGGTAGCCCCAGGCACGGAGCGCCGGTGGGAGACAAGCAGAGCGTCCCGCCGGAGGTGTAGGCGTAGTAGAACGACCAATTCCCGACCCTGTCCTGTACTTGAACGGTATTGGGAATCCAGAGCCCGGGCTCACCATAGCGAGGCCAGGTGCTGACGCAGTCCCACTCGCCGTTGGTGTCACTTCCCGAGTTGGGTGGCGGCGTGATACCGGACTGGTCGGGACGGCAGGGATAGCGGACCTGCCGGCCCGAGGGGCTTCGGTAGATGACGTAGATCAGATTCACGCCACTGATATCGTCGGTAATGGCGATGCGCGCCGTCAGGGTGACGTCCGCGCCGCTGACGTCGAGCGTGGTCGCCATGCCGTACTGACCGCTGGCTGCGTCGAGCACGAGGACCGATTGGACCATCGGGCCCGTCAGATCTTCCTGACTGCCCGGGAACTGTCGCTGCAGCAGGACGTACACGCTGAAGCTCGTCACCTGCGCCGAGACCGTATGGGTCGTGAGGTCCACCGCACCGGCGTTCTGCTGCACGTACGCGCCGTTGACGAGCTTGTGGATGCGCAGCTCGGACTCGACGACGCCGTTCGGCAATTGTGCCGGGTCGTAGGCGATGGTCATCGTGACCGGCTGGGCGAATTGCGTCCCTGACGGCCCGAAGTCCCAGGCGGTCCCCGGTACGACCGCCGGTCCGCCCGCCGGGAGCTGGCTGCTGGCCGGGAGCGCTGTCAGGAAGGTCGTCTTCGGCAGGGCGCCGGCTGGAACGTCGAGGGCCACCTGTCCGCCGGCGAGGGAGATCGTGCCACCGGCCGCACCGGCGGGCTGCCCCACCCCTGTGGCAAGCGTGAAGCGGATGGCCAGGGTCGAGTTGAGCAGCACCTGCCCAGGCGGCAGCGGGTTGACGCGGGGCTCCGGATTCACGACCCGGAAATCGACGGACCCCATCTCCTGCCCACTCGCCAGGATGCGGAGTCGATACGTGGCTCCCGCTCGCACGCCGGTGCCACGCACGCGCCAGTTTGCCTCGAACAGGTCACCGTTCGGCGCGACCTGGATCCCGTCTGGAGAGGCGGGGATTCGGCGGACGAGCGGCAGTGCGCAGGCAATTCCGTTCCACTCGCAGATCTCGGCGACCAGGAAGGGCAGCGCTGCCCGGTCGAGCGGGGCCGCCGTGCCGGGTGTGGTCGGGGGCCCTAACGGTGGAAGGAATGCCACGCCAGCCGGGTCACTCGTCGTGCCGACCGTGGCGAAGGCCACCGGCGGCTGCGTAGCGATAGGCAGTACGGGACTTACCGGGTCATCCGGGGCGCAGGCCACCGCACCCAGGCAGGCCAGCAGGGACAGCGCTACGGGTTTCCAACCACGATGTGACGACATGCTTCCTGTGCTCCGCGCCATACGCCACCTCTCTCGGTCGTTGCTGACGGAACGCCGGAGCGGCTGCTCCGTGCGCCTAGGGGAGCGTCGTTGTGCCGTGGCAGCGTCGAACAGGACGCCCTGCGCGACATGGGCCGTGCTCCCGGCGCGAACCTCATCATCGGGCGTCACAACACCGTCTCATGTCCGCCAAGACTGGCGGACGCACCCGGCACAATGCAGTTGGAAATGGCATCACATCACCCACCATGCCCGACATGCGGGTTGCCGTTCTGTCGGCGGGCTGTGTTGGCGCAGATGCTCCCGATGTGGCCGTCGAGACCACGTGGCCGGACGCAACTCGTCCAGCGGGAAGGAACCGGGAACGGTACGAAGCCGCGCCGTGCAGGCCCCCATACGGTTTGCACATCCCGGCGCCTGCCTCGGTCGGGAACACCCCGGCGCACTCCATGGTCCTCGAGCACGCACCCAGCCGATAGTACTCCAGCTCGCGGTCGATCATGGTCGGCTGGGCGATGGCGACGCCGTCGTAGAGCCGGAACGCGCCCTGGTGAGGTGCTTCTCATTGGCGGCGGTGGCCAGCCCGAGCACGCGCCGATCGCGCCCACATGTACGGCCGCTGAAGCGGCCGAGAACGTGAGTCGCTCTCGTGCGTCGTTCGCGTCGCGATCGTCACGAAGCGCGCAGACGCTACTCGTGTCGCGTGCCACGCCGCTGGTGCTTTCCCTCTTGCCCTCGGGGTACCCGGCAGGATATTGACCAGCACTACCGCGCACCCTCCGCGTCGCGTCCCCGTTGTAGCAGGAGTCCGCGTTGTGGCTTGAGTCTCCCATCGGACCATCCGCCCATCCCGCTCCCCACTAGCCTCGTTCAGGAGGAGTACATGTCCAATGTCGTCCGTCGTTTCCTGGCGCGATCGGCGCTCGCAGGCGGCCTCGCGGCCGCGCTGTCGGCGTCGCTCGTGTCACCGCTATTCGCCCAGGCCACGGGATCCGTTCGCGGCCGCGTGATCGTCGAGGGGGCGAATCGCCCCCTGCCACAGGCCCAGGTCGGGGTCGTGGGCACTGCCATTGGGGCACAGACGAATGAGAATGGTGAATATCGACTGAACAACGTCCCGGCCGGGCCGCGCACGATCCGCGTGGTGCGACTCGGCTTCGCCCCGGCATCGGAGCAGGTGACCGTGGTGGCCGGCGAGACGGCGACGCTTGACTTCACCATTCGCGAGGCGCCGGTGGCGCTGGAGCAGGTGGTGGTGACGGCCACCGGCGACGTGCGGCGCAAGGAGATCACCAACTCGATGGCGACGATCTCTGCGGAGCAGATCCAGAACGCCCCAGTGGCCAACGCACAGCAGCTGCTGTCGGCGCAGACCCCGGGGGTGACGGTGCTTGCCAATTCGGGGCAGCCTGGTGCCGGTGGGCAGATCCGCCTGCGAGGCAACAACTCCATCTCGCAGGGCAACAACCCCATCATCTACGTGGACGGCGTCCGCATCTTCAGCGGCACCAGCCCGACGGTGCCGAACGCTCGGCAGACGATCAACCCGTTCAACGACATCCGCGCCGAGGACATCGAGCGGGTGGAGGTGGTGAAGGGGGCGGCAGCGACGACGCTCTACGGGACGGAGGCGTCGGGCGGGGTGATCCAGATCTTCACCAAGCGGGGGCGCGCGGGGCGTCCGCAATGGAGTCTGGACATTACCGGTGGTACAAACGACCTGAACAGCGTCAGTATCGACGGCGATCCGACTGCGGTGTACCTGAAGAACTGCCGAGGCCCCGAGTTGTTCGGGATCGAGATCACGCCGTCGCGGGCGAATTTCGGGGAGAACGTCCCGTTCGAGGACGCGACCTGTCCGTCGAGCGGCAAGTGGGTGCGCACCGGCGCCGTGCAGAAGGGGGCGTTGTCGGTCGCGGGCGGGTCGGACGTGGCCCAGTACTTCCTTGCCGGGAACCTCTCCAACGAAGAGGGGGCGATCGAGTCCAACGAGTACACCACGGGCGGCTTCCGCGGCAACTTCTCCTTCCGCCCGTTCCAGAAGCTCGAGGTGCAGCTCAACTCGTCGTACCAGCGCGGTGACCAGGACTGGATCGCCGACGGCAACCTGGCCAACGGCTTCCTGCTCAACGTGGCGCGCGGCACCGCCGGCAACTACAACGGCTCCGGATGTGCCACCGCCGGCATCATCTGCAAGAACAACGAGGCCGCCTTACAGATCGGGACCAAGACCAAGACTGATCACTACATCTCCGGCTTCACGGTGAACTACGCGCCGATAGAGGCGTGGACCAACCGCCTGTCGATCGGCTTCGACTACAACAACGTCGAGAACCGTTCGATCATCCCGTTCGGTCACCTGCGCAACCCGGTCGGGTCGATCACGCAGGCGGCGTTCGTGCGCCAGTTCCTCTCGGTCGACTACGCGTCGACCTTCAAGAAGGACTTCGGGGGTAGCCTCACGACGTCCACGTCGGTGGGCGGGCAGCTCTTTCAGGACAACCTGAACCAGACCGCAGTCACCGGCACGGAGTTCTCCGGACCGGGTGACCCGGTGCTCACGAGCGCGGCGATCCGCACGGTTGGGACCGACGTGCGCCGCCGCGTCGTGAACGCCGGACTCTTCTTTCAGGAACAGATCGGCTGGAAGGACCGCGCCTTCGTCACGTTAGGCATGCGCGTGGACGGCAACAGCGCCTTCGGCAAGGACTTCGGCCTCCAGTACTACCCCAAGGTCGGCTTCGCCTACGCCCTCTCGGACCACGAGTTCTGGCCGAAGGACGTGATCGAGACGCTCAAGCTGCGCACCGCCATCGGCGAGTCGGGCAAGGCGCCGGGCGCCTTCGATGCCGTGCGTACCTGGGACCCGATCGCCGGCGACGAGGCCAAGCCGGGATTCACGCCCAACCAGCTTGGCAATCCGAACCTGGGACCGGAGCGCACGCGCGAGGCTGAAATCGGCCTCGAGGCCAGCGCCTTCGCCGGTCGCTTCTCGGTCGACATGACGTACTTCAACACCACCACC
>Ga0154020_10004290_pt1 | contig 17013 bp, 8 predicted proteins | sample Klosneuvirus_201_FD_109709 | JGI IMG/M metagenome (GOLD analysis project Ga0154020, IMG submission 109709) | Active sludge microbial communities from wastewater, Klosterneuburg, Austria - Klosneuvirus_20160825_MG | ecosystem: Engineered > WWTP > Aerobic digester > Activated sludge | place...
AACGATCGAGATGACTGAACGCAAGAGTGGGGTAGTGTTCTGGGCACGGAACGGCTTTGATCGGCCGAGAGTCGTATTTGCCCCGCCGGACTCAAACGTCACGCGCGTTGATAGACCCACTTTGTTTGTCATGTCTGGCTCCGGAGGGGAAGCCGAACTTATTACACGTCTGGACGGAAAAACCGGTGAATTGCTTTGGTCAAACAAGTTCCCCGCCGGAACTGTTCAATCCGAATTGTCGTTCGCGGGCGACGCATTGAAACTCGGCGGCTACAGCATCGACATGCTGACTGGCAAAAGTTCCTCCATCTGCGCGCCAGCCGGGGCTCCTCTACCACCGGGTCAGGTTCCTGCACCAAGCACAACCAGGACCGGAGAACTGGCAGGCACAACATGGTCAGTAACAGATTCACACGGCGCGACTTACAGTCTGGCGTTTCACGAACAAGGCAAGCTCCTGTATCAAACAGATCGCAACAAAAACGGTGCGGCCGAGTGGCGAATGGAGGGAAGCGAAATTCTCATGACGATCAACTCCGGATACGCCGTTCTAAAAGGGAAGATTCAGGATAACATTCTCAGCGGCACGGGAGTCTCACAAGACGGTCGCACATGGACATGGAAAGCGAGTCAGCCATGACAACTCGTTCACATCGCAGAGTACATTCTTCGGTTGCGCTGTCGCGACGAAAGTTCCTGAACAGAGCCGTGTCACTCGGGGTCACTGCGGCAGCAAAGGACGCTATCGGCAGTTTGGCCCCACTTGTGTATTGCGGGAATGCGGATGATCGAATCAATGTTGGCCTGATCGGATGCGGAGGTCGCGGCACGGGGGCAGCGATCAATGCCTTGCAAACAGGCCCTGATGTACGGCTCACGGCAATGGCCGATATGTTTCCCGAACGACTCAAATCATCGTTGAGTTCACTTCGTTCGGCAAAAAACGTTGAGGCTCAGGTTGACGTGCCCGAATCAAGGCAGTTCGTCGGATTCAGTGCTTACACGGAACTTCTGCAATCGAACGTGGATGTAGTGATTCTTGCGGCTCCAACGGGTTTTCGGCCCGAACATTTTCGAGCTGCGATCGAAGCGAATAAGCATGTCTATATGGAAAAGGCTGTTGCTGTAGATGCGCCTGGCGTGCGTCAGATTGTCGCAACGAATGAACAGGCCAAACGCAAGTCACTTCAGGTTGCAGTCGGTTTCAACAATCGACACAACCTGACCTGCAGCGAGACTCTCGCGAGGATTCGCGAGGGTGCGATTGGCCGTATTAAGGAGATGGAGGTGTACTGGAACACTCCGGGACTGTGGCACCAAAAACGGCAGGCGAATCAGTCAGAGATGGAATATCAGCTTCGGAACTGGCCCTATTTCGTTTGGCTTTCCGGTGACTTCATGGTCGAATTCCTGGCGGGACGACTTGACCTCTGCAACTGGGCCGTCGGAGCCCAGCCAGTCCGGGCAAAGGGCAGCGGAGGGCGCAAGGAATTCAATACCGGCGACCACGGCGAGGTATTCGATCATTTTTCGGTGGATTATCAATACGCGAACGGCACGACCCTGAAAGCCGAAACCTCTGTGTCGCCGAGCAATCAAAAGAAGTCTGGTAACGGCGAGATATTGTATGGCGACAAGGGCGTCGCCGATCCCACCCAAGGCAAGATCACAGGCTATGCGTCATGGAAATTCTCGGGGAAAGTGACAGATCCGTATCAGACGCAACATGACACCTTCTTTGCATTCCTGCGACGCGGCGGAACATTGAATGAAGTTGATACCGCAGCAACTGCAACTTTAACGGCCATTATGGGGCGTCTTGCCGCCTATTCAGGGACAGAAGTCACCTGGGACGACACGCTGAATTCGAAGGAAACGCTGGCCCCGAAACCAGCACATTCACTGACCGACATCCCGCCGACGCAGCCCGACAAATTTGGCGACTACGCGACCCCTGTTCGAGGGTGAATACTGTAACGCCAGCAACCCAACCTGCAGCAATCACACTGTGCCAACTTCCGTGCGGGTTGCGTGTGACGGTGGCGACCCTACCTGCAATCGAGGGACTCATACCAAGGCGGTTGCCTGACTTCTGGTGGTCAGCAACCACTCGTCCCAATGAATCTGTGCCAATTCCAGATCCCTTGTCTCCCGGTGTCCGGGGGAGAAGGGATTTTAGCAATTCATCCGCCACAGACTTTTCCCGAGACGAGATTCGTCTCGGAGCAAAAGTTTTCAGGACGCGATTTTCAGCAGACCTCCAACTCAGCTACACGAGGTGTAACACGATGACAACGTCCGCACTTCAGCCCAATCCGGTCGCTGATTTCCGGAATTCCTGCGTTTCAACTGACGTGAGCGGATCTCGGCAGATTTCGCTGCCGGCCGACTCGTTTCGCACACCGAATCCTGAATCGCTAAGTGATTCAGGGCTCCTGTTTCAGAATCTTGAAGAAACTTTGTCCGGTTTCGCCGCAGACGTTCGCTTTCGAGAGTAGACGCGGATTTGAACGAGTGTTCTCAATCCAATAATCTCAAACTGAATCGTTCCCCGGAGTGACTCTGATGCGATCTCGAAAATACAACGCCCTGTGTACATCGACAGAATCACTTGAAATTCGTGAAGTCAAAGCGGCGGCCATCACAGCGACCCTGTCGGCGAGTGGAGTGCTGGTAGTCAATGGAACTGACAAGCAGGATATCGTGCATGTCGTGTCCGACAGTTCGAGTGTGGTCGTTCAGCGATTTCAGTTGTTTCCTGCCGGGCCTTCGGGACCTCTGATTGAGATTCCGGTGGGAATTGTTCAAATCTCTGTTTCCGGGAGGCTGCAGGGGAGTGTTCAAAGAAATCAGGTGAATTCGCTGCGTCTGAGCATTGGAAAAGGCGATGATCGAGTCACGTTGCTGAGCGATCTCAACTCGACTGTTTTTGGTGGAGAAGGCAACGATTTGTTGATTGGTGGTGCCGGGAAAGACACCATGTATGGCGACGCCGGCAATGACAAACTGAATGGGTACAATGGATGTGACGTCCTGTGGGGCGGAGACGGCAATGACAGGCTGGATGGCGGAAACAACGGAGATCTGCTCAACGGGGATAATGGCGATGATGTAATTTATGGTGGGAGTGGGGATGATCAGATCAACGGTGGCTCCGGCCGAGATTCGATGTACGGACAGGACGATCGCGACACCTTAATTGCGATCGACGGCGCATTCAGCGATTGGGTCGATGGAGGAAACGGCAATGATCTCTTGTGGATCGACAGCAACAGCTTGCGTGATTCAACGTCGAATGTCTCTTCTGCAGATGTTGTTCAGGCAGTGGCGCGATTTCAGAACGGAGCGGACTTGACATTGAACGGTGATCGCATCAACGATCCGTATTCGGAAGGCTACACAACGCACAACTACAGTTCACTCCGGCTGTTCGCATCCAGTGGCCCCTCGATCAGGGATATCAAACAAGGGTACGTCGGAGATTGCTGGCTAATGTCAGCGATGGGAGAACTGGCGCTCAGAAATCCTTACGTCGTCCGTTCCCGGATTGTGGATTTCGGTGACGGGACCTTTGGCGTGAAACTGAGCAATTCGTTCTATCGCATCGATGGGGATCTGCCAGTGTCAAACAGCCATTTGGCCTTTGCCGATTTCGGCCTCGAAAATTCCGCTTGGGTCGCGCTGTATGAGAAAGCATTTGCCCTCCATCGCAACAGCATTTCGGATAGGTATGGAGATCTGAACTCGGGATGGAGTTCGGAAGCATTTCACGCGTTTGGACTGAACGCCGGGAAAACTGATCTTGATGTCTTCAATAGGGCTACGATGGCGAACGCGATGTGGGCATCGTGGTCGCTCGGTGCTCACCTTACCGTGGCTTCGGTGTTTTACGCCCGAGACTCCGTGCTTGTCAGCAATCACGTGTATATGGTTACGGGTTTTATTCGTAGCAGTATGACTGGTCTCGTCACCTCGATCACGCTGCGAAATCCATATGGCACTGACGGTGGCACATTGAATGACGGGACAAATGATGGCGTCGTCACTCTGACCATCGCACAGTTTCTGAGATCCGTTCGAGCGGTGGAGCTGGCCACAATCTGACATCGATGCGGCTCAGATCTGCATCCCTCCGCATGGTCAATGACAGTCGACCGCCTGGCGTTCAGACACGCCGAAGGTAATTCCATTCCTGCCGATCGCCTAATCGGACAGCGCCAGTTTTGGCGGAAACCGAGCGTTATTGCAACCCGAAGCGTGAGCGAGGGATTGTGCCTAACTCGTTCCCTCGCTTACACTTCGGGTTACTATTCCGGAAAAAGTGGCGATGTCGAACTAAAGACTCCCCGGAACATTTTCCGAAAATCTTTGTCCGCCGTTGTCCGGTTCTGAACGTCAGTTTCGCTTATCAGAACAGAACTGATCAATTTCAAGTGTTTCAACCACAAACAAGGAGAATGTCATGAACCGTTTCACACTGACCAATGGCGTCGCTTCCGGAATCGTTTGCCTGACCTTGGCTGCCGTCGGGATCGTCCAGACTCAAAACACAGGCGCACCTGTGGTCCACGATGGCAGCGCGCCGTACGCCGGTGCGAATTCGGCCCAGCACCTGGATGAACTTAAGATGACCAACCCGATCCTGGATGAATTGAAGATGACGAACCCCATTCTGAACAGTCTTGAATTTTGATGGGGATGAGGTGGAGTGATCACAGGGTTGTTGGCTCGGAGGGCTAGCGCCCAATGGCACTGACTTTGCGATTAAAGTAGCCGTCACTCTCTGAGTGACGAATGTCCCCTCTCCCCCCGCATTCAATTTTCAAATTGAACAATTCTTCTTCGGGGGGAGAGGGTTAGGGTGAGGGGGATTTCACATTTTTCTTCAGCGTCGTTTGACAATAAACCGGTCATCCCCCTCATCCGGCCTCCGGCCACCTTCTCCCCCGATCTCGGGGGAGAAGGGACATGCGAACGATCGCCGTAAATGCCATCATTTCCGACCGCGCGAAATTAAGTGACACACAGTGAGGAAGTTGGTGATGACTTTACAATCTTCAACATGGTTGCTGCTGATCGGACTGCTGTCCGTGTGCGACTGTATTCCTGTCACTATTGCAACCGCCAGCGATCGTCAGGAAGTGCTGATCTACTACGCCAACGAAACGGCTCCAGATGAGGCCGAAGCAAAGAATCATGCCACGTTTGTCAGTTGGCTGCAGTCCAGTGATCTGACAAAGGCTCACGCTGTGGCCGACGGATTGATTCAGGATGCCGAATTGTTTCCTCAGGCTGTGGATACGGAAATCGCGGCGATCAGATCTCAGGTGGTTCGCAGTGATTCCAGCATGCCAGTGATGATCTTCACGAACCGCTTGGCGCGCGCGGGCCAGTGTCTGGTCTTCGATCCTCGACGCGACAGCGACTTTCGCGCCGTCAGCATCACGAGGTCAGACAGCGACAACCTGATCGTGGCCAGCAACCCACTCTCACAGTGTACAATGTTGTGGCAGGCCTTTGTCACCGCGTCGAGCAAGTTTGATCCGCAGCTTTATTTCTTCGTGCTGGTCACGAAGTCGCACGGCGGCCCGAATCTGTCACTGACGGTCAAGCTGGCTCGGCGGGCTCAGGATGTCAGCCGGGAACAAGTGCTGCAGCATCTTCAAGCGGGGACTTCAGATGTTCCACCGGCAATCATCGGCACGTCCAAGGACGAGTATCTGGCCGTACTCAAGCGGGCGGGTAAGGAGCTTGGCATACGATTTCCGGTCGTGTTTGTCGAATCGTGCCTGGGAACATTCTCTGAGACTCAGGCTCGTCGGCTTCCAAAAAACGTAGACATGTTGTTTGCCAGCGGTCAGCGATTTCTGGAGTATCGCACGCTGGATTATGAGGCCCTGCTACAGGCTGCCGGTGGCTCGAAGAGCTTTTCCAATAGCGTGCGGGAATTCCTTGAGCCTCGCTATCTCTCAATTTCGCATGGTGACAGGAACTCGACAGAGATCCTCCACTGGCTGTGGTTCGCCCCGCTGATTTGCTGGATTGTCTGGCTCGGCATTGGTCGAAAGAAAGCTGGCTGTTGGAATAATCTTCGAGAGGGAGCACCAATCAGAGCCTGCACACTTCCCCGCGAAGTCACTGCGAGATTACGATGGGGAGGTTTGTCGTTGCCCTGTCTGACCGCATTTCTCGTCTTTGGCTTCCTTATGGATTCGAAATCATTCGCGACTCTCACAATGCAAAATCTGGTGGACCGCATTCAGGAGGGCGATGCAGCCGCTCAGGATGAATTGCTGCGACGAGTCGGCGACCGGCTGGAACGACTTGCCAGAAAAATGCTGCAGTCATTTCCCGGTGTGAAGCGCTGGGAACAGACCGACGACGTTCTGCAGAATTCATTGATGCGATTGTTAAAGGCACTGAAGGCCGTACGTCCCGAAAATACGCGAGCCTTTTTTGGTCTGGCCACCGAACAATTGCGACGGCAGCTGCTCGATCTTAATCGTCATTACAAGGGTGTGTTGGGACACGGCAGTAATCTGGTTGATCAGCCAGCTGCAGGCAATGACAAGACGACGCTTCCGTTGCTGGATCCGGCCGACAGGGCAACAGGTCCGGATCAGATCGCAGAACTCGACCGCTGGCAGGCTCTGCATGAAGCGGTCGAAACGCTGCCGCTCGAAGAACGGGAAGTGTTTGGACTGGTCTTCTACCACAACTGGACTCAGCCTCAGATTGCGGAACTGCTCCAGGTGAATGAACGAACTGTGCGGCGATACTGGCAGTCTGTGTGTTTGAGATTGAATGAACTGCTGGGTGGTGATTTGCCGGACTGAGTTTAGCTGGACAGCGCCAGTTTTTGCGAATAGACGGTTAAATACCGCCCCGGCGTTGCCTGTCGGGTCCAGCGAGAATCACGGGAGGCAGGAGCCTCCGGAGCAGCGTGTTCCGAGGCAGGAGCCCCGGAACAAGGACATCAATTCAGACCGCGTGAAGTATAACGAAGAGCGAAGTACTCGCTATTTTCCTGCCGAGATATCTGGAATGAACAAGATGAATCCTGAACGAATTGATCAATTGCTGGATGTGTGGATGGCAGATCGCGATCGCGGCGTCATGCGGACGGCCGCGGAGTTGTGTATGGAATCTCCTGAGCTGGAATCGGAACTGTCTCGCCGCATCGAAGTCATTGGCCGCTTTGAAAAGCTGGCGAGTGGTGGCAATCAGGAAACGTTGGGCTCGCAGGGCGAAATTGACACGTCGCATTCAGCGAACCGGCCGGCACCTGCGCTGCCACGGAAACTAACACCCATGCCCGCTTCCGTCGGCGGCTTTGTTCCTGTTGAGATTCTCGGCGAAGGTGGCATGGGAGCCGTCTACCTGGCAGAAGATCGACAACTGGGACGATGCGTGGCAGTGAAAGTAATGAAGAAGGAACTGGCAGCAGACCTGGATGCAAGACGACGCTTCTTACGAGAGGCACGAGCAATGGCCACGATCGAACACGACAACATTATGACGATCTATGCAGTCGGCGAAGATCAGGAAACACCGTTCCTGGTGATGCCTGTTTTGAAAGGTGAAACTTTGGATGATCGCTTGCGTCGTGAATGCACGCTGTCGGTCGCAGAATCCTGCCGCATCTCACGGGAGATCGCTGATGGACTTGCTGCGGCCCATGCTCACGGACTGATTCATCGTGATATCAAGCCCAGCAATATCTGGCTGGAAGGCAAACAGGGACGAGTTCGGATTCTGGACTTTGGCCTGGCTCGTCCGGCGACGGATGATCAAAGAGTGACGCAAAGTGGTGCTGTCCTGGGAACTCCGGCCTACATGGCTCCGGAACAGGCGGCAGGAACGGATGCGACGTCACGCAGCGACCTGTTCAGTCTGGGAGCGGTCATGTATCGCATGACCACCGGGGAACAGCCGTTTGCCGGGCCAAACATGATGGCCACTTTGAACAATTTAGCGAACAAACATCCAGAGGCTCCTCGGACAAAGCGTCCGGAGATCCCGGAAGAACTCTCGGTCCTGATCCAGCGATTGATCGCCAAGGATCCTGAACAACGACTGGAGTCCGCTGCAGATGTGCGGGAATCTCTCCAGCAGTCTTTCGAGACACGGACATCCCAAGCCACTGCTGTGGTGCCAAAGACGTCAGAAAAGCCTGCGGTGAAGGTGTCCGCAGAGAACGCCCATATGAAACCGTCTTCTGGTGGTCGATCTCTCGGTATTCCTCGCAGAGTCATCGCTGGCGGTCTTGCTGGGGCAGTGCTTCTTCTGGCTGTGGTCGTCTATCGCATCCAGACGGATCACGGCACACTGATCGTGACCATTGATGATGATCAGGTCGAAGCAAAGCTGAACAAAGACGGACTGGTGATTGAAGATGCGAAGACCGGTCGCACTTGGAAACTCACGCCAGACAAAGCCGAACCGATGCCATCCGGCGAATACAAACTGCCGCAGGTTGAAGGGCTGCTGCTGAACGTCCGCGATGATTCGGGAACTGAATTCAAAACAGCAGAGTTCAAGATTAAACGCGGAGATAAAATCACAGTCCTTGTCACTCTGGCCACAGACGGGACCAGTGCCAGGAAACTGTCAAATGCAGATATGAAGTCGGCGACTCCCGATTACGCCAAAGAACGCGAGATTGCGGAGTGGATATTGTCCATCGGCGGCACTGTTCGCGTGCAGTTCGAATCTGGAAAAGTCACGACCTTGACCAGTCAGCGAGCTCCAGAGGAGAAGTACGTTGCTCGAATCATCAAGTTGACAAAAAACTCTCAACTCACAAATAAAGATCTGAGCCGACTTACTGAGTTGTCCAATCTGCAGGAGTTGGCTTTGACCGAAAGTCAGCAGATCAACGATACCACAGCCGAAATAATTTCGCGTATTCAGACGCTGAAGTCACTTGATCTCTCTTCTACTGCTTTGACTGACGTTGGCATATCCAATATTGCAAGACTTCCACAACTGACCGGACTCAGTATTCATGCAACTCGTGTTACGGACCTCGGTATTGCCGAACTGGCAAAGGTTCCAACGTTGCGAGTATTGAAGGCCACATCCTGTCCCATTTCAATCGCGGGACTTCAGTCACTATCAAACCTGCCGTTGACCGAATTGGCTGTTGGATCCGGATACACAAAGATTCAGATGTCTGACCTTCCGGAAATCGCCGCACTATTTCCCAAACTCCGGTCGTTCGACGGCCGTCTTCCGGGAACTTCCGCGACGGGGCTGTCACCACTTGCAAGTCTTCCGGACCTGAGCGAGTTGATGCTGAGACGCGAAGACGTCGTTGCGGGCGAGCCACATCAATTGGCATCGTTTCCAGCACTGAAAAGCCTCTTCATCTGGCACCAAAAAATACCCGTCACGTTCTTTAAAGAACTGGAACAAATTGCGAAGGTGAATCATCTGACACTGCAAATGTGCGATCTGGACGATGATGCCATGGATCAGTTCGCGAAGTCTACGACGATTCGACAACTCAGCCTCTTCGACTGGTCGGGCAGTGACACAGAGTTACTGAAGTTGGTTCCGATGACTCAGCTTCGTTCGCTGAATCTCAGAAACACAAAAGTGACGGAGGCAGGCGCAAAGAAGTTCCACGAACTCCGGCCTGACGTGGCCGTTACCGATGATTTCAATCTGCCGGCTGCGGCCACGCCTGTAGTTGTGCCGCGCGATTCATGCCCCCTGGACAGTTTGGATGCAAGTCAGATTCCAGTGCAGGAAAGATCCTCAGACTTGCCCCCCGAAACCGTCGCGGTGCTGGGATCCAGTCACGGCAAGACGTGGGGCTCTCCCTTCTTCACCACGCATGGCAACATGTCGTACAGCCCGGATGGGAAGTGGATCTGTGCGAGCGACATGACCAACGTCTATCTGTTTGACGCTGCAACACTAAATCTGCGAAAGCGATTTGCATACGTGTCCCAATTTCTGAATCACCGCTGGATAGCGTTCAGTTCGGACAGTCGACGACTCTATGTGGCCACCCAGAGCAATCCTCAGGGAAGCGGTAATTCCATGACGGACCTGACCTCACCAACTCTGAAAACAACAACTAGCGGCGAACGATTTGGGGGCTCGTACATCCTGGCAAATTCTCCCGATGATCAGTTGGTTGCGATGGACGATAATCAGATTTGGTGGGGTCCCATCCGCATTGGAAAACGCAACCGAGCGACCGGAAATATTTCGGAGATGCGTGCGGTCTCTGATATCGAAGGTCTGCCGACGGCGGAATCGTTGGGGCGAATGACAGAGGTAGCGTTTTCGCCGGATGGCGAGTGGCTCATCACAGGGCACAGCCCCGGCGGATACCGCATCCTGCGAAAAGAGAATGAAGAATTTGTTCCAGTCGCCGTGATTCCCGCGCAGATTAATCAATACAACGTCCGTGTGGCTTACTCATTTACGAACGATCACAATGTCGCACTGTTGCATGGTGCCGACGTCTGCCAACAGGTCGATTTGTCCCTGCCTCCGGAAATTCCAGTACCAAGTGATGGATTGCCGGTGATGAGGACCGAAGCACTCAGCGGTGTACAAGACTTTTCAACTTCAGCCGATGGCCAGACGTGGGCTGCGTCACAAAATGTTGTAGGAGCACCTCCCGTCGTCCTGGTTGGCAACTGGCAGAATGGAATTCCCACACTCATGCACACGATTTCGATTGTCGCCACAATCGTAGGTCATGTGGCCCTGTCGCCTGACGGAAAGTCGGTGGCAGTCATGGCCGAAAATCGTGTCGTTCGCGTTTTCGATCTGACACAAAATCCGCCAGTCGCAGCGACAAAAACGGAGTACACCATCTCTGCGGTCAGCTCGAATTCTGCCCGAGCGGTCACCGTCGGAATGTCGGGCAGGATTCAACTGGAGGAGCTTGGACAGGACGGTGCCAGACTCCTCGACGCCCACACAACAAATCTCGCCATGTACGGCGCACAGGTCGCGTCTGATGGGAAACACGCGGTAACGAATGCCCTTCCCGATCCGTCTGTGTCTAACCACCATCGGGTTCAAATCTGGGATATTGCAGACGGCAAGCTCAAGGAACAGGCGACCTTCGAAGTCTCGGAAGACCGGGCTTATTGTTCGACGGTATTCTTCGCCGCAGGTTCCCGATTTCTTTATGGCAATCAAGTGTTGGATTTGAGCATCCCAAGTCCGAAGGTCGTCGCAGAGTTCTCACTGATGCCCGCAAAACCAGCCGCCGCTAACGTGGCCGCTGATGATCAGACAATTGCACTGGCCTCAGATGATGGAGCGTTATCCATCTATCGACTTGACCGGCCTGTCGATCAGCCGATTGCAAGCACCCAGTTGCCCACAGTACCAACATCAATGGCCTTCAGCCCCGATGGCCATCGCCTCGTGACCACTCATACCGCCGGCGTTTGCATTCTCTGGACAGTTGAAGAGGGGCAGATCACCGAATCCATTCGCTTGCCGCTGCCGAATATTCACGGAGGCATGTACCACACGACATCGTCGGTGTTTTCGGGCGATGGGAAATATGTGTATGTTGCCAGCTTTGGAAATGTTGTCGAGTGGAAACTTGACGGCAACACCGTCGGGCGTACCTGGCCGCTGCCGGGCTTCACCTGGCTGTCACGGACAGACGATGGCCGACACCTGATCTTCTACAACAGCAACTGCACGACATGGATCCTGCGGCCGGCTTCGCCATGACCGCTGAGTAAGTAAGCACCCGTGCATAAGTTAAATGGCATAATCGGAGGATTCACAATCAGGGGAGTGACGTCCACGGTCGCCGCAAACCCGGCGAGCGGAGCGGCGTAAGCCCTCCGAGTCAAATGTGTGCAACTCGGTGGGCTGACACCCACCGCTCGCCAAGTTATGCTCCAGGACTTACGCATGGGTGCTTACGTCAGGGCACACAGCCAACGCGGTAAATCACCGTCGCCATGTTCCTCAATTCGGGCAGTTCTGAACGATCGAATGGCCAAGAGGCGCTTCCGAATCCGAACAAATCCAGTAAATTGGTCGCTTCGGTCCGACGCGAAAAATGCAGTTTGGTGCTTGCATTTGACGCACGTCGGTGGCGCACACCGATGTGTCGAACACACCAGCACCAAAATGCATTGGTCGAATCGACCCGCGCATTGAATCATTCGAATTGCCGCTCGGCAGGTGAAACGGGTGACGGCGATTTTGCAATGACGCCGATTTTCAGATTACTGATCTTGCTGTTGCCGAAGCTGCTTTGGCCAGTCGGGATGTTTAGCTTTGTATTGCTGGAACGCGATGTACTCTGTCGAGTCAAGCGTACCGTTACTGTCGGTGTCGATGAAGGGGAATAGCCATTCCCAGTCACGTTTAGCGGCGTTCCATTCCGCGTTCGAAACCAGGCGGTCGTTGTCGCTGTCGCATTCGTGGAGTAGGTGTTCGAATGTGTATATCGGCTCGGTTGTCGAACGATCTTGCGCGGGATCCCAGGTGAGCTTCTGACCGGCTTGCTTCAAAGCTTGTGTAAAGGCGACCATGTCGATGTTCTGAACGGTCGTGTTTTCCATCAGTGCCCGGCAGGCGGCGATTCCGGATGATTCGCCGCAGATCATGAAGACCGGTTCCATGCGGGCCGAAGCATAGCCCAAATGAGTTGCCGAGAAACAGACGGGGACGAGTAAGTTCGTACACTCCTCCGATGACGGAGTCAGAGCACGATACGGAATCGGATACGGTACGTTGGTTGGCCCGCGATTGCCGCCGATGAACATCTTGCCTTCAATGGCGACACAGACCGTGCCTTCGTGACACAGCCAGATCCGACGAGCTAGATACGTGTCGATTCCATATTGCGCCAAGCAGACGGGATCATCGACGCTAGTCTTGTTGTAGACGTCGTGGGCCGTGATCGTGTAGCGGCCTTGCAACCGCCGAGCCACGCGGATGTAAAGTTGATGAGGCCAGCCGTGCGTGTCGGGATGAAAACGCCCGTCGAGCCCCAATTGGGCCACTTCATCACGATAGCTATGAGGGATGCGTGAGTCCGTGCTCATAAAGTGATGCAGTCCCCGCAAATAATCCTGGTGCTGTTTCCAGACGCGGGCCTTGGTCGTGTGATCGCCGTCGGCATACAACTGACTGATCCCCAGCGGTGCCATCGAGAAGAGCGAGTTCCGCTGATAGTTCCATTCGCCCGAATTCATCCAGCCCGGATAGATACCGACCAGTCGCTCGCGCAGCGCTTTGAGATCGTTGATGGTCTCAGCCAGGCTGGCGACGTAGCGGCCCACGAGTTCAAATTCCTGCGGGTCGTAATCCGCTGGTGGAGTGATGGCAATCCGCAAGTCGGGATCAGAGGTCGTGTAGTAGCGGTAGTTGTAAGCCTGTGTGTAGCCGTCAGCCGAGCCGACCGGTTTGCCGTGATCGTGCTCGACCCATTTCAGCAAACCACTCTCGACGTTTCCGGGCTCAACGAACGGATCGATGGGCGTGATCTCCATCGGCGGCTGTACGCCCGCGTGTGGCTCGTTGAACTCCGATTCGGCTTCGCGCCCCACGCGATAACTTACGCCGGCCCGGGCCATCAGATCGCCTTCGTAGCTGGCGTCGATGAAAACTTTCGCGGCCACGTGCAATGCGTCGCGAGTTGTGGCTTCGGGCGCTGGACATCCCAATTCGTCGAATGGCGCAAGGTCAAACGTGGCGGCGGTGATCGTCGCGTCACGCATTTCGCAACCGGCAATACGGTGATCGAAGATGACGCGGATGCCGTGTTGATCAAGCAGCTTCTGAAAATCAATGCGAATGGAATCCGGGCTGAGAGCCCGTGAATCCTTGTCGTTCACGGAGCCTGCCGAACGGCCGAGTGTCGGCAGCAGTTCATGAGTCATTCCACCGGTGGCCGCGTAGTTGGGACAGTCCTGCTGCGGCTTTAAACCGGCTCCCAACATGCCGCCGACCCAACGACTGGGTTCGACAATCACGACGCTCCGCCCTTCGCGACTGACGGCGACTGCAGCGAGAATTCCGGACGGTGTTGCTGCGTAGACGCAAACATCAACTTCGATCGGCGACTCAGCGGCAGCGAATTGGGAAGCGACCGCCAGGACACAAAGAAATACGGGATGCGAACAGTGCATGATAATTTGTCTCCGAGGTCATTTCGTGAGTTCCAGATCGTCGATCCAGACGACCGCGTCGGCGTCTGCCTGACTGATGAATCCGAGCCAGTCGAGTGTTCGCCAATCTTTGTGAATGTTCGGAAGTTTGTCGAATCGTTTTGGTGCCTCTTTCGGTAACGTTACCACGAGGTTCCAGAAGCCGGCGGCTTCGCCGAGCGGAGCTGTGACTTCGATTTCGATCCACTCATCTTGAGGCAGCGTGAGCAGCTCGCGATTGGCCGTTCGGAGTTTGCCGTTCTCGATCCACAGCGTTGGCCCCACGCGGTACGGCTGCGAACGATCTCGCCACTCGTGTTGAAACACCGCTCCGGCTCCGAGTTTGATCGCGAACGCACAGCGGCTGACACCTTCCGCGTGTACTGGCGAGACGACAAACATCGGGAAATAGCGACGTGACTGCTGCGGAGAATCCGTCATCTGCAATGTGTACCGGTCGGAGTGCGCGGCGTCCGTTTCCACGACCTCGATGCCGGGTCGGTTCGCATCCTGACTGACCGAAGTTGCAACGGGCAGCGCGCCAGCCTCGAAGTCTTCGTGAAAAGTCAGCACTGGCGTGGGCGGCGGTAGTTTCATCTCGGGAAACTTCAACAGATCCGCTTTCGCGACCCACTGCGGATCACCATACACTCCGGCTTTCGAGGCGTCGAAGTGTACGAAGCCGATTTTCGCTGCGGGTGAGTCTGCCTGAAGTCGAAAGTCGTCGTGCGCCGCATCGACGAACAGCGGATCAGCCACGATCGAACCCGCGTCTTTGCCGGTCGCTTGCCATTGCTCGAAGCTCATGCCGTTGAAACTGATCGGTTGACCGCCGCTGCGCCAGTAGAGGTTGTGATCCAGCTTCACGTTGTCGTCGGTCCAGGAACCGTGGAAGAGTTCGCCCGAATCCCAGGCGACCACGTTTCTCTCCAGCGTGAATGACAGATGATCCTCGACACGGCTGCGCTTCAGTTGGTATTCGCGGGAGTAAGCAAAGATGTTGTTCCGGATGATGTTGTCGCGACCGTAATGCTGATGATAGCCGCCCGACTTCGTGCGGTAGACGAGATTGTTCTCCATCACGATGCCAGTGCTGCCTTCGTCGTTGTACAGTCCCCAGCCGCCATAGCCCCATGACAAAATTTCGTGGATCACATTGTTGCTGACGCTGGTGCCAGCCGACGGCCCGAGCGTGTAGACGCCGCCCATATCGCTGAGCCAGCCCCAGCCGAGATGGTGAATGTGGTTGAACTCGATCCGGTTTCTGACCGCGAGGCTTTCCGTGTATCCCCAGCGCCAGCCGACCGAGATACCCGTGTAGTACAGGTCGGCGATCTCGTTGTGCGTCACGGCGTTGTCACCGGAGTGCCCGATCCAGACGCCCACCGCACAAGGAAAAATGCGACCTCCGTGACGGATGAAGTTGTTATCGATCGTGATGCCGCTCGTTCGCTCGTCATCCTTTGCAGCGATCCCGGTCTCGCCGATGCGGATACCACCCGCGCCGAGATCGTGGAGATCGCAATGCGTGACAAGCCCATCGCGGCAGCCTTTGCGAAACCACAGGCCGTAAGTGGCGACATGCCCGATCTCGCAATCGTCGAAAGTAACGTGACGCGCACCGTCGATCTGGACAGCCGCTTCAATCAATGCGGCGGCTTGCATCGGCTCGAAGCCCTGCGGCGGAGTGTGCCAACCAGTGTGCTGAAACGCGAGGCCGCGAAAGGTCAGATGTTCGACGAATTTCCCAGTTGCCGGATCGCCAGCGATTTCGATCAGTCGTTCCGCGACCGGAGCGACCACGGTGGACTTGTCCGGCGTCTCGCCGGGCAGGGGGACGTAGTGCAGCGTGCCGCGGTCGTCGAGAAACCATTCTCCCGGTTCGTCGAGCGCGGCGCGATAATTTTCGAGGACGTAAGCGGTGTCGCGGGTCAGCGGATTGTGTCCCTTCATTTGACGACCCGACGTGAGCAACTTGCCGGCCTCAAAATCGACACCATCAAGAAATTTCCGCGTGTTGTCCCATTTGTGAAACAGCAGGATCTGGGCGCGGTTGCGTTCCGCTGCGGAAAGATCACGCAGCGTCGAGAGATTGTCGGGATCGGCGTAAAGCGTCTGTCGCGCGATCGGTTTGGGATTCGGCCCTTCCGTCTTTTCCATCGCTTCCCGTCCGTTGCGGAGGTAGTAAAAAAACGTATTCGGCTCGCGGGCCCGCACCGCGCGGTGGCCGTTTACCCAGAGCTGCTCGAACTGCCACTCGGGATCGACTTTCGTCGTCCAGGTTCCATCCGGCTGCGCTGCAAAGCCGTTGATCACTCGTCCTCCGGAGATCACCGGACGAGCTCCCGGTGCTGCTTCGTAGATCACAGGTGCCTTGGCCGTTCCGGAATCTTCGGGAGTGAAGACGATCGCAGCGCTGATTGGATAAACGCCCTCGCCGACGACCACGCGCACGGATTCATCGCCCTGGAGTTCACGAATCTCGTCCCGTGCCTCGGCGAGTGAATGCAGCGGTCCGTCCGGAGAGATTTTGAGAACCCGCTCGGCGCAGGCTGTGCTTCCGAGCCACATGAACACGGCCAGCCAGGCGAAGAAAAGCGGCGACTGGAAGTCACCAATACGACGGAAGATCTTTGGCATTTCAGTTCTCATAGCAACTAAGTCCTTGAAGTTAGGTAGGCTTCCCTGTGAGCGGTTTGCGGTTCACAACCCATTTTAAAACACGGCATTGCCCTGTTTTAAGCACTCATGCGTAAGTCCTGGGGCATAACTTGGCGAGCGGTGGGTGTCAGCCCACCGAGTTGCCCGCATTTGACTCGGAGGGCTTACGCCGCTCCGCTCGCCGGGTTTGCGGCGACCG
>Ga0154020_10004291_pt1 | contig 17013 bp, 17 predicted proteins | sample Klosneuvirus_201_FD_109709 | JGI IMG/M metagenome (GOLD analysis project Ga0154020, IMG submission 109709) | Active sludge microbial communities from wastewater, Klosterneuburg, Austria - Klosneuvirus_20160825_MG | ecosystem: Engineered > WWTP > Aerobic digester > Activated sludge | place...
TCTGCACGTAGATCGTCTGCTCCAGCGCCACATGCCGCGGGTCGAAGTCCCCCACGAACGCCGCCACCGCCCGGTGGATCTCCCCGAGGCAGACCGCCATCGGCAGCTTGGCGGCGACTTTCACCGTTAGGCAGCGCAGGAGCACCGGCGGGCGGCCGGGCGCGAACTCGATCAACGCCAGGCCCGTGCCGCGCAGGCTGGGATCGATGCCGAGCACGCGGCCGGAGAAAGCAGGACGCACCAGCGACGGCGCGTCGGGCCAAGATTTCGGCGCGAGCTTCCCCGCGAGTTTTTCTTTCCACATCTGCCTGACGGACGCGCGTGCCATGTCGCCGCCTCGCATACACGGAAGCGCCCCAAAGCAGAAGCGGAATGTTGCCGGCGCAAAGGTTCCGGCTTGTTCCGGCCGCTGCGCCTGCCCCACACTCCCGTCATGCAACCGATCCGCCACAAACCCGGCGCAGGTGAAACCCGCAGTCCCTTCCAGGGCCGCGGACGTCCGCAGCGACCAAACCTCCGCTCGGGCCGCCTCCGCGACTGGTGGTGGTGGCTGCAGGACTGGTTTGAGGGCAGCCGGTTCGCCCGCGCCGCCCTTTACCTGACCGCCGCCGGCTTGGTGGCGGGCTTTGCCGTCTGGTTGTGGGTTTACCCGTGGTGGATGAAGCGCAACGCCGTGCGAATCGCCCGCCAGTGGCTTGATGCCGGCCAGCTCCGCTATGCCGCCGAAGCGGCGCAGTATGCCGCGCGGGTCGACCCCGAAAGTCCCGAGCCGTGGCGCATCGCAGCCGAACTCGCCCGTCGCGGCGGACAATATGACCAAGCGCGCGACTACTCCCGCCGCGCGGCGGGCCTAGCACCTGAGGAGACCGAGGTGCAGTTGGACTTGGCCGCAGATCTCCTGCTGGCCGGACAAACCGACGAATCCGATACGCTCCTCGACCGCCTGCCGGGGGACGTGGTGGCCAGTTCTCCCGACGGCTTGCGGCTGCGCGGTGAAATCGCCCGGCGGCGAGGACAGCTGGAGGCCGCCGCAAGCTTCTTCCGCGAAGCCATCAAGCATGAGGGCTCCCGGGCGGTGAACGAGGTCCCGCTCGGCCTGATCCTGCTCAGCTCCGCCAATGCCCGCGAACGCGAGGAAGGGCTTGGCATGCTGGCCCACTGGGCGGCCGACCGGCGCTGGGGTGCTATCGCCCTGCGCAATCTACTCGACGACGCCCACACCCGCAATGACCGCAACGCCATGCTTCGCTGGGCCGAGGCTCTGCGCAGCCATCCCGGTTGCACCCTCAGCGACATGCCCCGATGCCTGCAAAGCTTCGCCGCGGGCGACCCGGCGCGCTATCGGGAGTTCCTGGCCGCGCTGCAACGCGATCATGCCGGCACACCACAGGCGGCGGCCCAACTCATCGACTGGCTCAACCAGATCGGCCGAGGCTCGGACGCCACCGGCTGGATCCAGACCCTGCCCCGGCCGGCCATGCACCGGCCGCCACTCTCCGTCGCCGCCGCTGAGGCGCTGCGCCAGTCTGGCGACTGGCTGGCGCTACAGGAATGGACCGCCCAAGGTGACTGGGGCACCGAGTCAGATTTCCTCCGCTGGTGCTACGGACTGGCCGCCGCCCGGCAACTCGGGCAAGACGCGCGCGCCGACGAGTTGTGGCGGACCCTGCAAACGCGCGCCCTACTCAATGGCGCGCACGGCCTCTTTGCCGCCGCCAGCCTCTACAGCTGAGGTCTCACACGCGAGGCCGAGCCGCTGTGGTGGCGGTCGGCGAGCAATCTAGCGCCATCGCCATCGAGGCCCTTGGCTCGCTCGCCCGGCATTACCAGGTGAAGCGCGAAGCGGAGGGACAATACCGGGTCTTCCGCCGGCTCCACATCCTCCAGCCCGGCGACCGCGCCATCGCGAACAATTTCGCGTTCTATGCCGCGCTCACCGGCCGGGATCAGCGCCTCGCGGAACAAGTCTCCCGCGAAAACCTCCAGGCCGAACCGGGCAACCTGATTTATTTGGCCACAAGCTCGTTCGTCTTGCTGCAACTCGGCCGCACCGACGAGGCGCTCGCCCTGATTGCGCCGCACGCGGGTGCCGCCAGGCGGTCACCGCCTGTCGCCTTTGCCTACGGCTTGGCGCTGGCCAAGGCGGGACGCCCAGCCGAGGCCAAGCCCCTGCTCACCGGTCTGCCACCGGAAACGCTTACCGACGCCGAGGTCGCGCTGATCCAGTCGCTGCTGCACCCCTAGCCTGCTGGTGCGGATCGGCGGCGCCAGCGACGCCAGACAAAGAGGCCGAGTGCGCCCACCACTGGCAGCATCGTGCCGGCCTCGGGCACCGGAGTGCCGTCGATCGTCACTCCCGCGCCCACTTGGTAAACGAGCAGCCCGCTGGGATTGAGAGCATTCGCGCTGGAATAGCCAGTCAAGCTGTTGGTGTTGGCCACCACCACGTAGATGTAATTCGTGCCGATGACAAAATCGACATTGTCGGTGCCGCCGCTGGCCGTGCTATTGCCCAGCGTGAATGAAGTCGTGTTGTTCCAAGCGGCCGTGCCACTAGCCGCTGCCGATGTGCCACCCGCATTGATCGTGCCGCTGTTGTTTACCGTCGGCGCACTCGCGGGATTCACGTAAACCGTGTAGGCGTCGTCCGCCGCAATGGTCATCGAGATCTGGATATTGTTCGTGATGGTGCCCGTGCCACCGCCGCCGATGGTAAAGGCGAGGCGGTAGACGTAGTAGGCACTGTTGCTGCCCGAAGTGCCGTTACCGGGCAGGTAATCGCCGCCGGTATTCAGCGTGCCACCGGAAGCAGCCGATCTGGCGCCAGGCGCCGTGATCCAGCGATAGGAGGAAGAGTTGGCGACCCAGGCAGCGTCGATGTAGCTGCTGCTCACCACATACGCAGCACCCGTGTAGGCACTGGAGGTGGAGCCTGAACCGTTCACCCGCGCATAGCTGACGGTCCAGTGAGAATCCTGCGCGCCGTCGGCGAGTGTGACGCCACTGTTGTCCACGCCAGTGTAAAAGAGTCCGTTGACGGAAGTCGCTGTGCCCGCCCACACAGCCACAGCCGACCCCAACCATAAGATGGTTGCGGCAAACACCGAGGCGGAGATGAATGCTCGGGCACGATACATTGATTCAAATATTAGGGCTTATTTCCTATATGCAAATAGGTATACCTATCGAATGTTTATCTAATTAACAGTGTATAGTTTACATAGTTCAAAAGCTTAAAGATAGAGCAATTTAAGCGCGGCGATGGCTGTCAAAGCCAAGGTGACATTCTCGAACACCGCCTGGTTCACGCGCTTCACGACCCACGGTCCGGCCAGAGCCCCTGCCGCCACAGCCGGCAGCAGCCAGAGATTCATCGTGAGACTCCCCGCGTTGAGCAGCCCGAGTTGGAGGCCGAACGGCACCTTGATCCAGTTGATGAGCAGAAAAAACGCCGCGCTGGTGCCGAGAAATTCGAGCTTCGGGAGGCGCATCGCCAGCAGGTAGATCGTCATGACCGGACCGGCAGCGTTGGCGACCATCGTGGAGAAGCCGGCCAGCACGCCAGCAAACGGTCCGAACCACGGCGGGGCATGTGCGACCGCGTCTTCCGGCGTCCGCCATTTGCGCCATAGGTGCAGCGCCAGCATGACCGCGATGATCACCCCAACCAGACGCGCAGTCTGGGCGTCATTGACCCGGCCCAGCACGATCCAACCGAGCAACACGCCACCAATCGCCCAAGGCAGCAGGCGCCCGACCCGCGGCCAACCCAGGTTTTTCCGATAGACCACGAAGGCGAACAGGTCCGCGAAGATCAGCAGCGGCAGGACCAGACCGGTCGCCTGCCGGGCCGGCATGAGGTTGGCGAAGATAGCCACGAAGAGGGTCGATGTGCCCGGGATGCCTGTTTTGGAGAATCCCGCCGCGCACGCGCCCAGCACGAGCAGCACCCACTGCCAGGGTTCGAAATTCATGTGGCGGCACCTTGCGGGGAAATTGCCCCGTTGGCCACCGACAAAATCTGCCAGCCGGCCGCGTCCACTGGCAGGCTAGTGCCGGTCGCGATGACCTGCGGCTCGCCCTCGAGCGACGCCCAGAACTTCTCGCGGCGACCGGGATCGAGCTCGCCGAGCACGTCGTCGCAGAGCAGCACCGGCGTGACCCCGCCCTTGGCGCGGAAATACGCCGCCTGGGCCAGCCGCAAAGCGATGACGAGGCAGCGCTGCTGCCCCTCCGAGGCGAATTGCTTCGCAGGGCGGCCGTTGAGGATCAGTTCCAGGTCGTCGCGGTGCGGTCCGCGCTCGGTGGATTTCAACAACGTATCGCGTGGTCGGCACTTCACGAGCAGCGCGGCGAACTCGTCCGCTGACGCCACCACCGAGTCCGGCGCATAGACGAACCCCGCCTGCTCCGCCCCGAGCCTTGTCGAGGGGTCGCCCTCCGGCAGGCCCCGCGCTTCGCTCTGGGGCACGAGGCGCGCGTGCGCGGTGCGGAAGAATTCCCCGAGCTCGGCGAGCCCCGCCGTGCGTTTCGCGACGAGCGTAACCGCATGCGCCGCCAGCTCGTGCTCAAAGGCCTCGAGCGCCCCGGCGTCGCGTCCGCCCTGCTTGAGGAGCATGTTCCGCTCGGCCACGGCGCGGGTGTAGCGTTGCAACGCCGTCAGGTAGGCGCCGTCCATGGCCGCGAGCGTGAGATCGAGCCAGCGACGGCGCAGCGACGGCGACCCGCGCAAAAACTGGTTGTCCTGCGACGAGAACACGACGGTCGGGAACTTGCCGATGAAGTCCGCCAGCCGCGTCACCTTGCCGTGCTCCCACTCCACCACCCGATCCTGCGGGGTCAGCGTGATCGTGAGTCGACTCTCGCCAAAGGTCTCGTGCTCCACCGTGAAGCCGAGCCCGGCCTGCGGCGAGCCGAGGCCCAGCAGCGCCCGCGACTCCGCCCCGCGGAACGACCGCAACGCCGTCACGTAACCCAGCGCCTCAAGGAAGTTGGTTTTGCCCTGCGCGTTGGCCCCGCACAGGAACGTGCGCTTCCCCACCAGCGCCACATCGGCGAGTGGTAGATTCCGAAATCCTTGGAGGGTGACTTTCGCGAAACGCATAGTGACGAGTGAGCCAATCGGTCCGGCCCCTGTCCATGGGGTTCTTCGCGGTCGCCGGCAGCAAGAAACACCGACAGAGAATTTTTTAACCAATGGGGAGTTCTTAAGGCCAGGTTTGTCATCCTGAGCGACATGAAGGATCCATCAGGATCCGCGCCGTCCCCAGGGGAACATGATCCAATTGGATTCCTCGCTACGCTCAGAATGGCTGATTTTGTGGGTTTGGAGGTGTTTGAATACCGTCCAGTGGGTAAATACCTCCGATTTGGCGGTCGGAGTCATTCCATTTGGTTCTTGCGGAAGGTCTGCAGCGACTGCTTTTTGTGCACCTTTATGAGCAATGCCTCCACCAACGAAGTCGCCGTGCTGAAGACCAGCTATGGCGAGATCACCATCGGTTTCTGGTCCGACGTGGCCCCAAAGACCGTCGAAAATTTCAAGAAGCTCGCCCACGAGGGCTTCTACGATGGCACGGCCTTCCACCGCATCATCAAGGGCTTCATGGTTCAGGGCGGCTGCCCGAACACCAAGGCCGGCGAGACCGGCATGCCCGGCACGGGTGGCCCTGGCTACAAGATCAAGGCCGAGTTCAACGCCAAGTCCCACGTCCGCGGTGTCATCTCGATGGCCCGCTCCGCCCAACCCGACTCCGCCGGCTCGCAGTTCTTCATCTGTCACGGCGACGCCAAGTTCCTCGACCGCCAATACACGGCCTTCGGCTCCGTCATCAAGGGTGACGAGGTGCTCGAGCAGCTCGCCAACGTCCCGACCAAGTCGGGCGGCGGCGGCGAGAAAAGCACGCCGATCGACCGCGTCGCGCTCGAGAGTGTGAAGATCGTGGCGCAGGCCTGACGCCGACGCAATCGGCCGCGCATCCTTTCCACAATAAAAAGCCCGGGGCCTGCGCCCCGGGTTTTTTATTGGCTATGGCGTTGCTATTCAGGAATCGAAACCGACGGCCTTGGCGACGGCATCGTAGGTGATGCGGCCGTTGCGGGTGTTCACGCCCTTGGCGAGACCCTTGTGCTCGCTTAGCGCGCGCTCGACACCCTTCTGCACCATCATGGCGACGAACGGCTCGGTGGCCTGCGTCAGGCCCATCGTCGAGGTGCGGCCGACCAGCGCCGGCATGTTGGGCACAGCGTAATGGATGACACCATGCTCTTGGTAGGTCGGCTTGGTGTGCGAGGTGGCGTGGATCGTCTCGATGCAGCCACCCTGATCAATGGCGATGTCGCAGATGACGCTGCCGGGGCGCATACGGGCGACCATCTTCGCGGAAACGACGATAGGGGCCTTTGCGGCGGGGATGAGCACCGCGCCGATGAGCAGATCGGCGTCGGCGACGGCGTGCTCGATGTTGGCGGGATTGGACATCAACGTGACCACGCGGCCGCGATACTCGGTGTCGAGGGTCTCAAGCTTGCGGGTGTCGAGATCGAGCACGGTGACGCGCGCGCCCATGCCGGCGGCCATCTGCACGGCGTGCGCGCCAGAGTTGCCCGCGCCCACCACGACGACGTGGCCGGGCATCGTGCCGGGGATGCCGCCGAGCAACACGCCTGAGCCACCGTGCTGCGACTGGAGGAAATACGCGCCGACCTGGATGGAAAGGCGGCCGGCGATCTGCGACATGGGCTTGAGGAGCGGGAACTGCCCGTCCGCGCCCTCTACGGTCTCGTAGGCGATGCCGAGGATGCTTTTGCGGCACAGCATCTTCGCGAGCGCGGGGCCGGCGGCGAGGTGTAGGTAGGTGAAGATGGTCTGCCCCTGCTGCAGGAGCCCGTATTCTGACTCGAGCGGCTCCTTGACCTTCAGGATCATGTCGGCGGATTTCCAGACCTTGGCCGCCGTGGGCGCGATGGTGGCGCCAGCGGATTTGTATTCGTCATCGGTGTAGCCGGCGGTGAGGCCGGCGCTTTTTTCCAGCAGCACCTTGCCACCGAGGCTGGTCACGCGCCGGCAGAGGCTGGGGGTCATCGAGACCCGGGTTTCACCGATCTTAACTTCGCGGGGGACACCGATAATCATAGGCGGTGATGACAGGGGATTGGCCGCCCCCATGCAATCCCGGACCGGTAAGCCAAAAGGAGCATATGGCCGCCGGGCCGAAGTCGACGACCGCCTCCCACAGAACTCGACAAGGGTGCCGGTGTCGGCTTATATAACTCGCTGATGGCCAAGCCGCTCACCCTCATTGTTGCCTGTGCCGCCAACCGCGTCATCGGTCGGGCAGGCCGGCTCCCCTTCGATATCCCGGAGGACAAGCAATGGTTTCATGACCAGACCGCCGGCCGCACGGTGGTGCTCGGGCGCATCTGTTTTGAAACCTGGCCCCAGGTGCTCGCCGATGGGCGCCAGCCTGTGGTTGTCACGCGCGCGGCGTCGCTGGCCTCGGACCGGGTGCGCGTGGCGGCGAATGTCCCGGATGCACTTGCCCTCGCGCAAACCCTGCCGGGCGAAATCATGATCTGCGGCGGCCAGCGCATTTACGAGGAGACTCTGCCCCTCGCCGACCGCCTGCTGCTCACGCTGGTCCACGCCGAGGTGCCGGGCGACACGTTCTTCCCGGAGTGGCGGCACCAGCCCTGGCGCGAGACCTGGCGGCGCAAGGGTCGCGACGCGAATCATCGGTATACGTTCTCGATCTTGGAGCGGTAGGCGGATGACGCGGGAGCGGGCTTGCTCGCGACCCAAGACACGCCCGGTCGCGAGCAAGCTCGCTCCCACAATGATCACTTCTTCAACCGCGCGTGCGCTTGCGCCACGGCGACATATTTTTCCGCCCAAGGGCGCAGGCCGAGCAGTTCTTTTTCGGTCAACGCGCGCACCACCTTGGCCGGCGAGCCGAGGATCATGGAGCCCGGCGGGGCCACAAACCGCTGCGTGACGAGAGCGTTGGCGCCGACGATGCAGTGGTCGCCAATCTTGGCCCCGTCGAGGATGGTGGCGCCCATGCCGATGAGGCATTCGTCGCCAATCTCGCAGGCATGGATAATGGCGCTATGGCCGATCGTGCAGTAACGGCCGACCTTCACGCCGTAGTCGTCGGCGAGGTGCACGACCGCGAGATCCTGGATGTTGGTCCCCTCCCCGATCTCGATCGAGTGGATATCGCCGCGCAGCACACAGCCATACCAGACACTGCTGTGAGCCCCGAGTGTGACATCCCCGATCACCGTGGCGTTGGCGGCGACGAAGGCCGCCTGGGTGATGTCGGGTTTCTTGCCGAGATGACAGGCCAAGCGCTGTTTGATATCCATGGCCCGAGACTAGCCCGGTTGCGCCGCGCGCCAAGCCTGCACTCGTCAATGGCCGGGTTTCGGCGGGTGCGGCTGGCGGCCAGCCAGCCAGACCACCAGCCCCAGTCCGCACACGACACCCACCGCCAAGGCCGCCGCCAAGCCGCCGCACATCAGAAGAAGATCGATGAATTTCATGGGAGTTGCCCGTCAGCAATGACGCTGAATGCCACGCGCCGTTACCCGGTCAGTCCAAATAGATCGGGCGGCCGCCACTGGCGGGGCTTTTACCCGAACTTCACAGCGCGGCCCCGCTGCGCCGGGGTGCAACCACCAGCGCCACCGGGGCGGTCCCCTCAGATGACGATGCCCGCGATCGTCGCGGAAAGGTAGGAGGCCAGCGTGCCGCAGAACAGTGCCTTGAGACCCAGCTTGGCCAGATCCGTGCGGCGCTCGGGCACCAGCGCGCCGATGCCTCCGATCTGCATGCCGACACTGCTGAAATTAGCGAAGCCGCAGATGGCGATGCTGAGGATGAGCAGGCCCTTCTCGGTGACGATCGGCACACTCTTGTTGGTCAGGTTCTGGAAGGCCACGAATTCGTTGATCGTCAGCTTCTGGCCGAGCAGGGTCGCCACGTTGTTGATGTCGGCCGACGGCACGCCCATGGCCCACGCCATCGGGTAGAACAGCTTCCCGAAGATCCAATTCAGGCTCAGGTTGAAGCCCGGGTTGAAGAGGTGCCCGATGCTGACCAGCACCCAGTCTAGGCAGGCGATGACCGCGATAAAACCGATCAGCATCGCGATGACGTTCATGGAAATCTTGAAGCCGTCGGCGGCTCCGTGGGAGACGGCGTCGATGACGTTGCTATAGTCGCTCTTCACCTCGAGTTTAACCGTGCCCATGGTCTGACTCTCCTGGGTCTCGGGGAAGACGATCTTGGCGATGACCAGCGCGCCCGGCGCGGCCATGAGCGAGGCGGTGATGAGCTTGGGGGCCAGGTCCATGCCGGCGGCGGCACCCATGTTCGCATAGACGACGAGGATGCCGCCGGCGATGCAGGCCAGGCTGCCGCTCATCGAGGCGAGCAGCTCGCTGTTGGTCATGCCCTTCAGGTAGGGCCGGATCATCACCTGCGCCTCGACCTGGCCGACGAAGGCGCTGGCGACGTTGCTGAGGGACTCGGCGCCGCTGACGCGCATGACGGTGTTCATCGCCCGGGCGATGAGCGCCACCACCCGCTGCATGATGCCGAAGTGGTAGAGAATGGCCACGAGCGCGCACACCAGGATGATCGTCGCGGTGACATTGAAGGCGAAGACGAAGCCGCCGAACAGGTAGTTGCCCACCTTGCCGCCCTGGTCCACGGCGATGCCGCCGTAGACGAAACCGGCGCCCTGCCGGGCGAACTCCTCCAGCTTGCCCATGGCGTGGCCGAGATGGGAGAAGAAGGTGGCGACCGGCCCGACCTTGAAGATCAGCAGCGCGATCACCGCCTGCAGCGCGAGCCCGGTGCACACGAGGCGGATGTTGATCTTTTTGCGATTGTTGGAGAACAGGACGGCGAGTCCGAGGATGAGCGCGACGCCGAGCAGGCCATGTAAACGATCCATAGGGAGGGGTGTGGGGAACGGATTGCGCGGACACTGCGGGAGCCGGCCGCTGAATTCAACCCCGATAAATCCTGGCGGGGCGGCCGGACGCCAGACTGGAATCAGTCCGTGGCGATGGCCGCCGGGGCCCGCCGACTGAGGGCGGCTATTTCCGCTTCCACGCGCCGGCCTCGTCCTGCACCCAGACGCCGGAGCGGCTGTTGGCCGCAATCTGCTTGGCGCGGGCGCGCCCGACCGAGTCGGCCGAGGCCCCGGTTTCCCGGGCGATGAAGGCATAGACCGCCTCGCGATCGCGGTTCTCGTCGGACACCACGCTCGCGGCGCCTGCTGCGCCGCTCTTGCGCTCCTCGAGGAAACCCCGGTTGTTCTCGCCGAGAACTTCCTGGGCCTTGAGCGTGTCGATCTGCGGCAGGCGCTGCTCCATGCGGCGGCGGATGTCGGCCGCACTTTGGGCGAAGGCCGAGACGGTGAGCAGGCAGAGCGCGGCGAACAGGGTGATGATGCGGGCTTTCATGGTCATTTGGTCTCCTCGTGCGTGATGGTGGCGGACTTCTTGTCGAGATCGCCAAAGAAATCATCGAGCGCGCGCTCCACCTTCACATTCACGTCCACGGTGATGTGGATGGGCTTCACCTCGATGGGGGCGGTCTTGACGTTAAGGCAGCCGCACAGCAGGAGCGGCCCGAGGGCGGTGGCGGCGAGAAAAAGTCGGCGGTTCATGCAGGGGAACTGGGTTGGTCAGCGGGCGGCGCGAAAAGTTTCATGGTTTGGACCCGAAACTCAGGCGCGAGTCGAGCCCGAGATTGATGAGCTTCTCCAGCGGCCCGTTGACGTTGAGGTCGAGGATCACCGGCGCCTTGACGTCCGGGTCCACCGGCGCGCCGGCGAGGTGCAGCCGGGCGGTGCGGCCCGCCGGGGCGTTGGGCGGCCGGATGTCGAGGCGCAGTTCGCTGACCTTCAGCTTGAGGAGCCCGCTCTCGACCTTCTTGAGGACGGCGTAGCTCGGGCTGCTGGGCGCGGCGCTGCCGGTGAGAAGGCCGGTGGCGTTGAATTGGATCTCGGCATGGACACCCGGCTTGAGCTGGAGCCAGCCGGTGCCGAGCCGCACGCCGCTGTCATCGAGCCGGAGCGGGAAGCGGCCATCCACCCGGCCGACCGCCTTGGCGGGCAGGTCGCGGGTCAGCGCCATGACTTCCTCGACGTTGATGCCATCCACCAACACGATCGTCTCCAACTCGCGGCGGTCCGGAAAATAACTGAAGGGCTCGACGCTCACCACGCCGCCGAGCGCCTTGAACGATACGCGACTCACCGCGATCTTGTTGGTGCCAGCCAGGGCAAGCTCGGCCTCGAGGTCGCGCAGGGCCAGCTGACCCGTCCGCACCTCGCGGATGCGGAGAGCACCGGGCTTGGTGACCACCTCTGCCAAGTCGGTGAACTCAAGGTCGGCCTCGATACCCTCGGCGACCACCGTCCCTTGCGGGTGCGCTGCGCGGCCTTCGCGGAGGTGCAGGGCGCCGCGCGAAGTCAGCTTCTTGCCGGCCAATCGGCCCTCGGCGCTGCCCGCGAACTTGCCCGCCAGCTCCCACTGGCCACCGGGCAGCACCACCAGCCGCCGCACAAACGCCTGCCAATCCTGCAAGTCCAGCGACACCGCCGGCAGCCGGAAATCCACGGTGTCCTTCGCCATGTCGTAGGTGAGTTCGCCCGCCACTGCCAGGCCCGGACTGGTGGCTTGCACGCGGCCTTCCCAGATTTTTTGCGGAGTCAGGCGCGCGTTGACCTGCACCGACAGTTCCTGTGCGGGCAACGCGGCGGCCTGCACGACAAGCTTCCCGTCCACGGAAAGCTCATCCAGCGGCACCTGCCACGGCTCGACCGGGGTCTGGTTGTTGTCGTAGGCCGCCCAGGACCAGGGATTCGTGTCCGAGCCGTCGATGGTCAGCGGTATCCGCGCCTGCTCCACCCGCACTTTTCCCAGCGACGGCACCCACCAGTGGTTCCGGGCGAAGGCCACGCGTTTGGCCGCGAAGGTCTGCGCCCGCATCTGGAAGCCGATGTCCTCCAGCACCACCTGCCACGGCGAGGCTTGGGTGACTTGGAAGCTGGCCTGCGAGGCCCCGGCTGATTGCAGCAACAAACCGATCACCCAGCCTGTCACCACCAGTCTGGCGCCCCACAACACCGCGAGCGCCAACAGGACGCCGAGGCTCGCGCCCAGCAACAGGCGACGCTTGTTACGCACGGCGGTCATGGTGGGATAAGGCTCGGCAGCAGGGTTCGGAAGGCTAGCATGAGGTGGGGCCGTTTCTACAATCAGAATTCCGTTTCGCCATGAAAAAGTCTCTGTCGCTGCTGACCCTGCTCGTCGTTCTGGTGCTGGCCGGTCAGCCCGTCGGCCTCGAGGCGCGCACCAAAAAGGTCCCGGTCAAGCTCCGCGAGTTCACGGGCCGCGTCATCAAAGTGAAGGATGGCGACTCGCTCGAGGTGCAGAAAGGCGAGGACATCTACGAGGTGCGGCTGGCGCGCCTCGACGCGCCCGAGCTGCACCAGCCCCGCGGGGAGCAGGCCCGCGACTTCACCCGCCTCAAGGTTGACGGTCACACGGTCATCGTGCGCGCCAAGACCATCGATCAATACGGCCGCTTCATCGGCGACGTCAGTTATCGGGGCGGCCGCTCGCTCAACGAGGACCTCGTGGCCGCCGGCTGGGCTTGGTGGTATAAGCGGCTCTACCCAAAGGACACGGTCGTGGAGAACCTTGAGCGGCGCGCCCGCGAGCAGCAGATCGGGCTGTGGCAGGACAAGGATCCCGTGCCCCCGTGGAACTATCGCACAGGGAAAAAATCCTGATCTGCCGGCGTCACTTGCCGGCGTTCTCCTCGATCACGTTGAGCGGGCCGAGCTTCACGGTCCCGGCCGGCATCGTGGACTTCACGGTCACCTCCCCTTCCTTGATCTCCCGGCCAAACCAGCCCGCGCCGGCCGCAAACATCGCCGGCAACGCCAGGTTCAGGTCGCGGCCGTCGGGATTGTCCACCACCATGACCGTCCGCCAGAGCTGGTTGGGCCTGTCTTCAGGCTTGGCGGGATACTGCCAGGCGGTGACGGCGAGAAAAAGTTTCTCGAACTGGGCCTGTTGCAATTTTCCCTCTGCGTCGAATTCGCGCATCCGCATCGCCTGCTTCGGCGAGGTGATGGTCGCCGTGGGCACGCCGGTCGTGGCGTCGTCGAGCATCGCGTCAGCCAGATAGGGGTTGCGGAGATAGCCGCGACCATAGGTGACCGTCAGCACCACTTCCGGAGTTTCCTGCGCCGTGATCTCCCGAAATCCGTGCCGCGCCAGCTCGTGCCGCAGCTGCGCTGCCAAGGCGCCCTTGTCCACCGGCGTGAGCATTTTCTCGGCAGAGGGCACCTCGCTGACTGCGGCGAGCAGGTAGCGTTTGCCGTGGGCCACCGGCGGGAGCTTGCGGAAACTCTCCCACTTCGGGTCGACCGTGGCGCGCACGCCGATGGCGAGCGGCACGCCCTCATCCGTGGGAGTCGCGGCCGCCCGCCCGTCCGCCATGGCGCCGGTGAAGACCAGGACGGCCATGGCGGGAAAAAACCGTTGATATTTCATGGAGCCGGAGGGGTGAGGCGAACCGGGGGCCGGATTGTCTGTGCGGCAGGCGGCGAAATTGCAACCCCGCCCTGCCGGCCGGCAATTACACGCTAGCCGCTGGACGGGGGTTTTGCTCTCATCCGGCCGCACTCCCATGAGCCGCCCCCGCCCCTCCTCCTGGCGCGACCGCCTGCCCGGCCGCCGGCACGAAACCCACTTCCGCTGGCGGGGCGGCGAGGTTTCCCGCCTTGAGAATCTGGCCGACGCCGCCTTCGGCTTCTCGCTCACGCTGCTCGTCGTCGCCCAGCAGGTGCCGAGCGATTTCGAAGGCCTGATGAAGGTCATCCGCGGCTTTCCCGCCTTCGCCGCGAGCTTTGTGCTGTTGATCATCTTCTGGAACGTGCATTATCGTTTCTTCCGCCGTTACGGTCTGGAAGACGCTTTCACCCGCGTCATCAACTACGGCATCCTGCTCCTGGTCATCTTCTCGGTCTACCCGCTGAAGTTCCTCTTCAGTTCCTGGCTGGGCGGTGGCGGCGGCATGCGCAGTCTCGACGAACTGTTCCTGGTCTACCGGATCTACGGCGTGGGCCTGGCGGGCGTATGGCTGCTGTTCGGCCTGCTCTTCTGGCACGCCCTGCGCCAGCGGGAGCGGCTGCACCTCAACGAGGTCGAGGTGGAATACACCCGGCTGGACCTCGCCAGCATCCGGATCAACCTCGGCACCTGCCTGGTTTCCGTGCTGCTCTCCTACCTGCCCGTGCACCCGTGGCTGCCGGGCGTGATCTACAGTTCCCTCGGCTTCACGATGGCGTGGAACGGCGTGCGGTTTGGCCGCCGGATCGAGCGGCTGATCGCCGCCCGCCGGTCGGACGAGGTCAGACCTTCACCGGCTTGAGTTTCCAGATGTCCTTGGCGTATTCGCGGATGGTGCGGTCGCTGGAGAACTTGCCGAGGCGGGCGGTGTTGAGGATGGCCATCTTGGCCCACTTCGCCTGGTCGCGATAGGCGGCGTCCACCCTCGCCTGGCAGTCGCTGTATTGGCGGAAATCCGCCAGCACCAGGTAGGGATCGCCGCCTTGCAACAGGCTGTCATGCACGAGCGAGAACGCGCCGTGCTCGCCGGGCGTGAAGAAATCGCTGCCGAGCCAGTCGAGGACGGCGCGCAGTTCCTCATCAGCCTGATAATAGTCCAGCGACCGGTAGCCCTTGGCCCAGAGGGCAGCTACCTCGTCCACGTTGAGGCCGAAGATGAAGATATTCTCGTCGCCGACCTCCTCCTTGATCTCGACATTGGCGCCGTCAAGCGTGCCGATGGTGAGCGCGCCGTTCAGCGAGAGTTTCATGTTGCCGGTGCCCGAGGCCTCCTTGCCGGCGGTGGAGATCTGTTCCGAGAGATCGGCGGCGGGGATGATTTTCTCGGCGAGCGACACCCGGTAGTTGGGCAGGAAGGCGACCTTCAGCTTCCCGCCGATGCGCGGATCGGCGTTGATGCGCGCGCCGATGACATTGATGGCGCGGATGATGTTCTTTGCGAGGTCGTAGCCGGGGGCCGCCTTGGCGCCAAAGACAAAGACACGGGGCACGATATCGAGCCCGGGGTTCTGGAGTAGCCGGCGGTAGAGCGCCAGGATGTGGAGTAGGTTCAGGTGCTGGCGCTTGTATTCGTGCAGGCGCTTGATCTGCACGTCGAAGAGCGCATCGGGCGAGACGTCGAGGCCGCACTCGGCTTTGATGACGGCGGCGAGGTTTACCTTGTTGGCGCGCTTGATGGCCATGAACTCCTGCTGGAACGCGGTCTCGCCGGCGGCCTTCTCCAAGCCCCGCAGCAGGTCAAGGTCGCGCACCCAGGCGGTGGAACCGAGCCGCTTGGTGATGAGCGCGGACAGGCGCGGGTTGCTCTTGTGCAGCCAGCGACGGGGAGTGATGCCGTTGGTCTTGTTTTGGAATTTGCCAGGATAGAGGGCGTTGAATTCCGGAAACAGGTTCTTCTTCAGCAAGTCGGTGTGCAGGGCGGCCACGCCGTTGACGGTGTGCGAGGTGGCGACGGCCAGGTTGGCCATGCGGACCTGTTTGTGGCCGTTTTCCTCGATCAGGGAGCAGATGCGTTTCTTCTCGTTGTCGCCGGGCCACTTCGCCTCGACGGCTTGCATCAGCGCGGTGTTGATCTCGTAGATGAGCTGGAGATGCCGGGGGAGCACACGCTCAAAGAGGCCGACGCCCCACTTTTCGAGGGCCTCCGGCAGCAGCGTGTGGTTGGTGTAGGCAAAGGTGGCCCGCACGATCTCGAGCGCGGCGGCCAGCGGCATCCCTTCCTCGTCAACGAGGATGCGGGTGAGCTCCACGACGGCGATGGCGGGGTGCGTGTCGTTGAGTTGCACCGCCACTTTGTCGGCAAAGTTCTGCCAGGTGTTGGCGGGCTGGCGGAAGTGGCGGCGGATGATGTCGCGCAGCGAGCAGGCGACGAAGAAATACTGCTGCATCAGGCGCAGCTCCCGGCCGGTCTCGGTCTTGTCGTTTGGATAAAGCACCTTCGAGACCGTCTCGCCGATTGCCTTTTCGCGGACGGCCTCCACGTAGCCGCCGCGGTTGAAGGCGGCGAGGTCGAAGTCCTCGGAGGATTTCGAGGCCCAGAGGCGGAGCAGGTTGACGGTGCCGGTGCCGAAGCCAGCGGTCGGGATATCGTGCGGCACGCCGAGGATGGTCTTGGTGTCCACCCATCGCGGGCGGTAGTTGCCGCTGTCGTCAAAGACGTTCTCGATGCGGCCATAGAAGCGCACCTCCTGGGTGTATTCGGGCCGGGCGACCTCCCAAGGATCGCCAAAGAGCATCCAGTTGTCGGGGTGCTCCACCTGGCTGCCGTTGGCCGCGAAGGCCTGCCGGAACAGGCCGAACTCGTAGTAAATGCCGTAGCCGAGCGCGGGGTAATCCTGGGTCGCGAGTGAATCGAGAAAACACGCCGCCAGCCGGCCGAGGCCGCCGTTGCCCAGCCCCATGTCCATCTCGGCCTCGCGGATCTTCTCGAAGTCCTGGCCGAGGGAGGCGAGCGCGGCTTTGGCCGTGTCGTAGAGTCCGGTGGCCAGCAGGTTGTTGCCGAACAGCCGGCCCATGAGATATTCGAGGGAGAAATAATAGAGCCGGCGGACGTTGTTGAGGTTGTGCACCGCCTGCGTGGCAATCATCCGCTCATGGATGGTGTCGCGCACCGCGAGGGCCGTGGCTACCCACCAGTCCCGCGGTGTGGCCGAGCCTTCGTGCCGCGCGAGCGTCGAGATGAGGTGCCGCTTGATCAACGAGCGGAAAATCGCCTCGGGGCTGTCGGGGTGCGGGCGGCCCGTGCTTGCGGCCGGCTTGGCTGTGGTGGTTTTCGATGGCATGAGTGATAGGCATCACAAATCGGGCCAACCGGACAGGCAAGGCGGGATTCGGGCGCGGCCCCCTCATTCA
>Ga0154020_10004292_pt1 | contig 17011 bp, 14 predicted proteins | sample Klosneuvirus_201_FD_109709 | JGI IMG/M metagenome (GOLD analysis project Ga0154020, IMG submission 109709) | Active sludge microbial communities from wastewater, Klosterneuburg, Austria - Klosneuvirus_20160825_MG | ecosystem: Engineered > WWTP > Aerobic digester > Activated sludge | place...
CGATCCATCGAAATCGGAAACACCCTAAGCCGCTATATGCTCCACGGCCATTGAGCGACCGTAGCGGTGACTGGTGATCTTTTGCTCCTGCGCGCCGAGACCTCTCGGAGAGCAGGGTCCGTTCGTTTCTATTTACCAACTGCACTCACATATCAGTGGGTTCTGCAGTTCACAGTTACGAGCGCAGCCAACAGACCAGTGGTAACCTTTTTTGAAGACAGACATCAATGAGTGAACCTTCGTCTTCTACTTCAGCATGAACGCCAGCGGGACCAGCACATCATCTCGGGCCGGGATGTGGCTACTGAAGGGGATAGATGACCGACCAGGCCTATCTCGGACGCTTCTACGCTTCTCCAAGCTACGCACAACCCGAACGAAGCGCTGCACAGGACTCATCGATTAGCTTATTCCGCTTATTAATTGAATCCAGTGGTATACTTCGGAAATTATCCATATCGTTGCCACACTAAAAGCCGAAACCGATGAGTAAACTGGAACATCTGAAAACCGCCATCCTCGCTGATGGCCGCATCGATAGCAAGGAAGTGGAGCAACTCCGGGAGGTCCTCTTCGCTGACGGAGTTATCGATCGGGACGAGGCGGAATTCCTCTTTTCTCTAAGCGATGGCTGCCCGGATGGCAATGATGCCTCTTGGCCCACCTTCTTCGCGGATGCGATCATCAGACATGTAATGGACGATGCCGGATCGCCGCAATTGGTGGATGCGGATGAAGCGGCCTGGTTGCGGGAGAAGATCATGGGCGATGGAAAGGTGTGTGATGCTGAACGGCAGCTCATGCGCCAGCTAAAGGCCGTTGCGAAGAATCTGCCGGCCGATCTTTTGGCATTCATCAACGCGCATTCCTGAGCGGGATCATGTGGAGCAAGGTGTTGATCGCTGCGGCGATCCTGCTCAGTTGTTGGTCGTGCCAGAGCCCTGGCGAACGGTTGAGCGTGGAGTTAAGTTCCCTGAGGGAGGAAGTGGCTAACGCCATCGAGCAACCCGACGAGGTGGAATGGCAGGCCCTCATGGAACGGCGGGATGAACTGAAAGCCGTGTTCGTGGAGGAGCGCGCGAGCATGACAGAGAGCGAGGCCGAGGCCTGCAACAAAGCCTTGGGCGCCATCAGCGGTTATGAAGTGAAGCACTCCATCACTGGCTTCGGAAAGGGCCTCAAGGACGCCATGCAGCAGGCGGAGGGCATGGTGAAGACGCTCCAGCAAGGTTGGCGGGAGATGACCTCCGATACGATATCACAGCCAGAATAAACAAAGCCTTGCTCAAGTGCACATCATGACCCGCATCGTTCACTCAGTGAAGACCACCGCGTTCAGCGTGGTCTATTCCGTTCTGGCAGCATCGCTTTTCGTGGGATGCGGCGGAGGTGTGAGATCCACCAACCCCTGCGACGATGTGGACGCTTGGGCCAACGCCAATGAGTTGATCGCTGCTTATGACAGCGCTCAGCGTCCGCCACTGCATGTTTCTCCCCCAGGCGCACCCGTCGTATACGTTGATTTCAGTAGTGGGCTCATTCAGGCCTATCAGAGCAATCCTAAGAACGGGGAGATGATTTCGTTCGTCGCTGACAAGCTCGTCGACCCGAAGATCACCTGGTATTCGATGGCCGATGGCGCTATCACCTCCTTGGAAGGCATGCAGAGTTCCCTTCTGTTTGGTAAGGTGACGAATCCCATGAGCTACAGCAAGGCGATCTTGGCGCCCATCAAGGATGCCTTGGACTCCATCACCTTGGGGTCCCGTGAAGCATTGCTCATCACCGATTTCGAGGAGTTCATACCAAATAAAACAGGGGTCTCCCCCCCTTATGTCGAGGATTTCTCCGCTTACGCCAAGGAGCCCTTTAAGCGGTGGATGGGCAAAGGCAATAAGATCACGTTCTTCTCCAATCCCTACCAGGAAAAAGCCAAGGACAAGCGCGAGGTGAACAAGAGGCTCTATTTCGTGGTGTTCTCGGTGGGCGATGGCACTACCGAGAAGAGCTTGCTAACGCTGGTGGATAAGGCCCTCGAGGGGCGTGATAGGCCCGAAAATCGCCTTGACCTGTTCAACAGGCCTTTCAAGGCATCGGCCACCTATACAAAGGAGCGCGAAGGGGGCATCTACTACAACACGAAAGCTACCAAACCTGAAGACCGCAATGTATTCGAGATGGACCAGGCCCGGTATGTTGACGGGGCTAAGCGGGGTGCTTCGTTCGAGTTTTACCCCTTGGACCTGCCGTGGTCTTTCGTGGACAAGGTGCGCACCGGTGAAAAGGAAGAGGGCATGACCTATTTCCTCTCCGGCCTCAAGGTGAACGCCACCGGCAACGATGCCTTTGCCTTCGGCAGCCTTGGCCTCAAGGTGTACGATGTCACTGCTGATTTTGAGCACTTCGCTTGCTGTGCCGAAGTACCAAAGCATAAGCCTGAAACGGTGGTCGATCCGGACAAGGCATATGTGCGCTTCTCAGATGCCCAAAAGGCCAAGGACGATCGGATCGCGGAGTTGTGCTTCGATTCCACCGGGACCATGAAGCCCGAATGGGTCTACACCCCGCCCGCCTCATTGACCGAGGTGCCAGAGGTTTTCCAGCTCAATGAGGAACTGCTGGCCAACCAGCTTAAGGCCGATCCATCAGCCTTGGAAGCGCGGATCCTCTTCGACCCCAACTTCAGTGGAACGGGTCCCGTGGGCGCTGCGCGCTTGTTGCGGGTGGATGTGGTGCTGGCGAAGACCAAGGACCTTGCAGCAGACCAGCGCTTGGAGAAGTTCAAGTGGGAATCCATCACTGTGAAGGATAAAGTGAACGAGAGCCTGTACACCTCCCTGCGCGAAGCCCTGCAGGACGCCGCCCTCCAACCCGAGAAAGTACAGCCGGTGCTGCATACCTATTACATCCTTACCGGCGCACCCCAATAACCATAAGCCCCCACCTACAACCAAACACTCCCATGCTCGGATACATCCTTCCCGTCAGTATCTCTGTGATCGCGCTGGTTATAGCAGCCATCATCTCCATGCTTATCCAATATGAGTCCGGCACCAAGCCCCGCGATGCCCAGAAGCGGAAGATGTGGTTCTGGATGCTTGCCTTCATCGGCGCCGCAGCGGCCTTCTTCATCAGCTGGTCGGCGTTCATGCCCAAAAAGGCGGTGGAGAAGTTCGCTTTCGAATCCGCTTTACCCATCGGTACCGGCATCGGCTTCGTGGTCTACATCCTGCTGGGCTTCCTGCTGAGCCGGATGTTCCGCAATGGCAAGCTCGGCAACTGGTTCTGACCCTCTACTGCACACACAGCCTTACCTATTCATACATGGACAAGCTTTTCGTAATCGCCATAGGAGGCACCGGCATGCGCTGCCTAGAGGCATTCACACACTTGTGCGCCATGGGTATGCTCGATAACCAAGAGATCGAGGTGCTCACACTGGATACCGACCAGACAAACGGCAACAAGGCCCGCACCGAACAGCTCATTGATCTGTACGGTCGTATCAAGACCTACGGGGGGCAGATCGGAGGCACGCCCAACGCCAACACATTCTTCAGCGCCAAGCTGAACCTGTACCGCTTCTGGTCCGATTATGCCGGCCCGGGCCGTGAGACGTACCGGAACATCTCCAAACTGGCCACGGGGACTGAAGAGCAGCAACACGCGAACCAACTCTTGTCCAACCTCTTCCTCGAAAAGAACTCGGTACAGGAGTTCAGCCTGGCCCATGGCTACCGTGCCCAGACCCACTTAGGCTCGCACCTGATGTACCACGGCATTGTGGAGGCGGCCCGTGACCTGTTGGACGGGCGGAATGTGAAGAGCGAGCAGAAGGACTTGGGAAAGTTCTTGGATATACTGGGAAAGGCCGGCGCTGATGCGCGCGTGTTCGTTTTTGGTTCGGTTTTCGGCGGCACGGGTGCCTCGTCCATTCCCATTATACCCAAGGCTTTCCAAGACTTTATGAAGATCCGCTCCCAGCATACATCGGGCATGGATCTGACCAAGACCAAGTTCGGCGCCACCCTGCTCACGGAATACTTCACCTTCAAGAAGCCTGACGCCAAGCAGATGGCGGCCAAGGACGACAGCGTGGTGGCCGATGCATCCTTCTTTCCGTTGAACAGCCAGGCCGCACTGCAGTTCTACCAGAAAGACCCTACGGTGAAGCATTCCTACAAGCGCTTGTACCACATCGGCTGGCCGATGGAGAGCAAGCCATTGGACAAGGACAGGAAGGAGGACAAGACGATCACCGGCGGCGCGGATCAGAAAAACCCCTGCCATGTCACCGAGATGCTCTGCGCCAGCGCGGCCTACGACTTCTTTACCCGGGAGGACGGCCTTGATGTGGCCGAGGCGGAGTATGTGTACAAGGCAGCGAGCTTCGACGGCTCGTTCCACTTCTCCTTCGCCGACTTCGTGGGTCAGGAGAAAAAGGCTGACAACATTTTCGCGAACCGCTTGGGGGCGTTCTTCTCACTCGCCCACATCGTTCTGTCGCTGAATGGTGCTGCGCGCGGGGATGATGGGATCGGCGGCTTCATCACGCGGTTGGAGAAGCAGAAGATCCACGACTATAAAGCGATCACAGAACAGGACAAGAAGGACATCAACGATTACTTCCGCGCATTCGGCTACAGTATGTCCGGCGAGGTATTTCTGCCAGGCTGGTTTTACCAGGTACGCTCCACGGTGGCCCCCGGTGATTTCCTTTTCCGCAACCAGGCCTTCACCACCAACTCCAAGGAGTTGAAAGGGATCGATGTGGGTGCGCTCTTGGACGACCACGAATGGCCGGGCGGGGGGCTGCTTTCCAACCGATATGATGCTTTCGTGAAGAAGCTTGTGGAGGTGCAGCCGATGCCCGGGCAGAAGGTCAACGATACCAAGGAACGCCTGATGGCGCACATTTTCAATGCCATTACGGCATCACAAGGTTTTGAATTGAACTGATCCGATCCATATCCATGGCTGACAAGACGACGATCAAGGCGCTTGCAATTAAAGTACGTACCGGGTTCGAACCTCCGGGCACGGCGTTCAAGTGGGAAAAGGTTCCCCAGATGGAGGAGTTCACCAAGAACATCGCCATCCCGGAAATTGCCTCTGATAAGGAGGAAGGGGCCTCCAAACTCGGTTCTATCGTATCCGGCATGCCCACTGTATTTGCACGTGCCAACCTGTTCCGGAATGCGCTGGACCTGATCACCGATAAGAATGCCGACGTATCCGGCCTGCTCAAGTTCTACAAGGGCTTGGTCTCCGAGTGGCGCGGCTTCATCGGCTGCGTGGCGCTCAACTACGAGAGTCTGAACATTGAGCGCGTTTACCTGCGGTATTCGGATGGCAAAGGCATCGGAGAGACGTCGAACATCTATGAACCCACCGGAGCCTTCGGCAACGTGCTTTTCGATCGCAAGACCCTTTGGTGCGAACAGGGCGGTGGCACTAACGCGGAAAAGTCCCCCTTCATCGATGTGATCAGCTACAAGGGCCAAGTGGTAGGTGGTACCTCGCCGGACTGCTTCCTCTTCACCTCGGTGGACTACAAGATCACGGACAAGATGTCCTTCGTGCACCACAAGAGTGGCAAGTTCGCAGACCCGCTGCAGGACGAATTACAACCCGAGCAGTTGCGGGCGTTGTTCGCCTACGTCAAGCATGTGACTAAGAACATTGAGCGGTTCCGAGGCCAATTTGACGATCTCGAGATTGGACTTAGGCCCGATTACCAGAACATCATTGGCAATCTGCAGGACTGGCAGAAGGAGATGGAAGCCTATGCCACGAAGCGTGGATGGCCCAAACTTGTAGCCCAGGCACCTCCGGAGATCACGCGCTTCGATGCCCCCTTCTCCGTGCTGTTCAATCACTCCACACAGCTATTCGGGGCTGAGGGCACCTTGTCCTCCAACCGTGATGCCGTGGAGCGGGGCATGCCCTTCGACCCCAAGCGCATGCTGCTCGCTGAGGGATCTGAGATCGCGCAGTTTGATTTCGGCCGAGAAGGCGCGTCGAAGGACTTCCTTGATAATCGGCCCGTACTGCTGCTGCGTGCCGAAGTGAAGGACATGCCCAAGGAATTTGCCTACTTCGCACTGCCCATCGCTCCGTTGGGGCTGAACGTGTTCGGCAAGAATCTCAGCGCACTCATGGGCATGGACCCCAATACCGATGTGAAATCAAGGCTGACCGCCGTGTACGACCCCACCGACCAGGAATGGGGCGACAAGCTCACCGTGTCGATGAAGTTGATCACGCGGGAAGGTGATGAGATACCCATCAAGGTCGAATACAAGGTGGGTAGGGCTACCAAGGGCCAGGATATCCTGTTATGGCCTAACTTCATTTCGAAGCAATGGGGGCGATACTTCCTCTTCAGCGAGATGCCCCACAACGACATTGGCTACCAGGCCTCACCCCTTATCGGGGACACCGATGATGAATATTTCCGGATAATTGTAGACGAACAAGGGGATCCGGTGTTGCTGGCTAAGGACGGGCGAGCTGCCGATCTTTCTAATAAGGCCGGGGGGGTGCAGGCGGTGCTGCACATCGCATACAACAATGCGGTAGCGGACAATTCGTACAAGTACGAGATCTACGAATCCAACAGGCCCTTCAGGGGGGTGCGCTTCTCCAATCGGGGCAAGGAGGCTGGATACATGGTGATACGGTACGACGATATGTTCACCCACAAGGAGATGCCAAGGAACTATCTGAAGGTACCCAAACAGCTGGTTGATGCGCACTTAGGGGTGGATTTCGGTAGCACTAATACCTCCGTGGCCTACTATGTTCCCACTGCACCGGATCGCATAAAGGGGGAAATGCGCTTCAAAAATCGCCGCATCTCCCTCTTGGCCAGCGATTCCAAGGACAACAATGAGCGACCGGCGGTGGAGGACGAGATCTTCTTCTTCCAGAACGACGAGATCAGTATGAACGCCATCAAGTCCATGCTCACCGTGCACGATGCGCGCCGCATGGTGAAGGATCGGGAAACTGATGCGCCGGAGGGCATGTTCGTGCGTGGCGGCTTCCCATGCTTCGAGAAGAACCTTCCAGTGGAAACGGCCACGGAGAATATGCTGAAACTCTCCTACCCCGAGCGGGTGAAAAGCGCGGACATCATTTTCGATATGAAATGGTCCCGGGCTCACGATGACCACAAGAAGGCTTATCTCGGCACCTTGCTGCTACATGTATATGCCCATCTATTCGATGAAGGGTACCAGCCAGTGAAGCTCAAGTGGTCCTTCCCCTCGTCCATGGACGACACACGCGTTGGGACGTATAGTGGCCTTTGGTCAAGTCTGCCGGAGGTCAACCCCTTGGTGGGAGGTGAACCGTTGGTGGTATCAGCGGCACCCGTGAGATCACAAGGCGTGGAATCCCCTGCGAATCACTTTGGTATGGACCCGGGGCAACCAAGCGCTCAAGCTGGCGGATGGGGTGCTCAGCCAGCCCAAGCTGCTGGCTGGGGAGCTCTTGGCGACGGTGCGGCTCCTTCCATGAAAGAGGTGGCCTTACGTTCGGGTCCAATGCGCTTTGACTTTCATCCCTTGGATGGTGATAAGGCGCTTACGGAGGCCTGTGCGGTGGCCAACTATCTGGCCAATAACCAACGGTTAAACTTGGATTCAAATTACCTGACGCTCTGTTTCGATGTGGGTGGCAGCACTACGGACATCTCCGCCTTGGTGAAGATGCCCTCAGGTGTATTGACCATGGTGAAGCAGAACTCCATCCGCTTTGCGGCCCAACGCGTGGCCCATGCGGCGCGTTATGCATCCAGCTTTAAGGATGTCTTACTCGCGGTGTGTGAGCGTAAGCAGGTGAGCATCCAAGGCCTGAACGTGGCGCCGTACCGTTACAGTCCCCAGACAGCGGCTTATTATTTCGAGCAATTGGTGGACCGCTTGGAGGAGAAGGACATGGCGCCCTTTTACCAGCTGATCCGGGCCAAGTGCCCTGAATTGATGTGCGTGAACCTTTACGTCACGGGGCTCATCATGTACTATGCGGGACAGTTGGCCAGCAAACTGCGTACTGAGGTGTCCAATTCTCTGGAAGGGCAAATGCTCAAGACATTTAATCCGCATATGGCGGGCGATTGGAAGCCCATGGTGAACATCGTTTTCGCTGGCAAGGGCGCCCGGCTCTTCGATTGGTTCCGTGCGGTAGATGAGGTCGCCTCAAACAAGTATTACACGGATCTATTCATCAAGGGCTTCGGAGGTAGGCAACAGGCCGTCGACAACCTTTACCCTGGAGGTTGGGGGGGACTTGGTCAAGAGCCGCCTGTCCGGATCAATCCAACATCTGAAGGCGGTTCCTCGGATATCAAGTACGAAGTGTCCAAGGGCTTGGCATACTCAGCCGAGCAATTACACGTTCCTCGAAGCGCGGACGCGATAGAGATCCTCGGAGAGGACGGTTTTGTATTGATGCAAGGGGGCCAAATGAAGCCCGTGCCTTATGATGCCTCCATTACGCCTGAAATGTTGGAACATATCGGCAGCGCCTTCCTCTCCTCGCCAGCACCGGGGCAGCCGCCTTGCCCTAAGTTCATGGACTTCGCCGCGACCTACTACGATGTAGCCCGCAATTTCGGATTGAAGATGACCGAAGAGGATTTCCGTGCTGGTTTCATGTCCATGAACATCAATGCGTACATCAAAGGGCACCAGGACTACCGGATCGCCAAGGAGGCCAAGAAATTCGATTTCGTTACGCCCATCATCATCATGGAAGGCATGAAGTTCCTCGAGGATGACCTGTTGAAGGGCATCCAGAAGAAGTGATGTGGTAATCATGAAGTTCGGGGTACTGGTACGTATCACGCGCAAGTCTATCGGGTTCTGGTACCAGATGGACGGTTCGCATGCGGTTGCCCTCGACAGTGGCGAGGCATCGCACGAAGTACCCCTGTGCTTTTATGTAACGAGAACCGAGCTCACCATGGGCAGCTTGGGCCGTGAGCATGCACAGCGCAACGACCCCAATGCCTTCGTGGATTACTTCGATCTGGTGGGTCGCGAAGCAACGAAGCTATTCCACCTGCACGGCGAGGAACGGTCGGTGAAGCAGCTGCTGGTGCTTGGCATCGAACAGCAGCTCATGCGCATTCTACGTAGCGAGCTGTATAGCGATGAGCCCATTGAGGCGGTGCGCCCCGACCTGTGCCTACGCCTATGGTTCGGCCCGGATGTGCTGGAGAAGGAGCGCATGCTTGTGGAGAAACTCTTAACCGAAGCGGGCTACAGCAATTTAGCCCGGACCAATGCGGATGCCGCTTGGGTGGAGTCCCTGCGCGTAGCCGGCGTTCACAGCGCAACGGGTCCGCTTTTGCAAGTGCAAGGCTTGCACGGTGACCTTCACCTGCGCTTCTACAGACTACCGGAAACGGCGGTGCTTGCAGTCAAGTTGTTGGAGGACATGGGTACGGACCCTCGCGTGCGCATCTTGGCCGAATTGCTGGTGGAGGACATTTGCGAGGGCAATAGAGGCATTAGCCTCGATCGACGCAGCGAGGTGGAGCAATTGCTTCCCTTGGCCGCGGACCTATTGGATGCAGGCAAGCCCCTGTTGCGGGGTGATGCCCTCCTTAGCAGCGGCAAGGCCTACTACTACAACATTCGCCTGCGCGATGTGGAGGAGCGCATGGCTATGCGCTCCGATTTCCAAAAGGTGGTGGTGGCCATTGATGACCTACTGCGCAGCCAGGGCGCTGATACGAATACCATCCTGCTGTTGGATGGAGAGCGGACCGATACGCCCTTCTTTAAGGAGCGCTTGCAGTACAAGTTCCCCAACGTGAAGGGCTGCGGCGCGCGAGTACCCGATGAGCAGTTGAAGGTCATGTTCGGACGGATGGCTGCTAATGGCTATGCGGCAGAGCTTCCAGTAGCACTGTCATCAAACCAGTCCAACGTTGTGCGGCCGAAAACACAGCCGGTTGTCCCGCCGCCTTCGCCGGGCAAGAAGCCAGCGCTGCCGGCGCCTCCGCAATCTGGCCGCTCGAGCGTCATCCCAAGTACACCACCGCCTCCACCGGGCAGCCCTCCTGCACCGGTACTGCCGCCGGTGAAACCGCCATCTTCTCCACCCCTCCAACCAGCTCGAGCGGCTGTTCCTCCGCCTCCACCTCAACGGGTGGTTAAACCCGCACAGCCACCGCCTGTGAGGGCAGTTCCCCCTCCTGTGACCAAGCCCGCTTCACCTACCCCATCTGCACCGAAGCCGCCCCCGCCGCCGGTGAAGCCACCGCCCCCGCCTTCGGCCAATAAGACATCAGCTAAGAAGTAAATTGACCCAACACTGAACACACATGGCGATCCAGCTTAAGAAATCACAAGTGAAAGATGGGGAAGGTCCAACGGGTGAAGATGGAACCTTTGCGACAGGCGAGCCCTCCAAACGCACATCAAGCTTCAACCTGAATAAGGAACCCTATAAGGCCGATGAGACCCCTCGGTCCATCACCGATGCACCGGTCCCCCTTGTGCAGGCGCAAAGTGCATCAGCTGGATCGAGTCCTAAGGCTGCGGGAAAGCACAGTAAGCTGCCCTTGGTGTTGATCGTTTCCTTGGTGATCTTACTGTTGGCAAGCGCAGCTGCATGGTTGCTCTTGCGGCCGGATGGAGGTGAGCGCGCGGTTGCGCAGCATGAAAGACCGCAGCCAACGGCACCTGAACAGGAAGCCCCAGCATCGGTTCAAGAGGGCACGGATGCGCAGCCCGATGCACTTGTAGCAACTCCAGGGCAGGCGGCGGATGATCCGTCGGCTAAAGATGCGTCCACGGCCGCTGAGGAGATGGAGGCACAGCCTGCTGCTGCAACGGCTAACCCGTCCAAAACAGCAGGGGCTATCGGAGGACAGGAGAAGACAGGGGTCAGAGGTGAATTGAAACCGCAGGCATCGCGTACGGAAGGAGCCTACCGGATCATTGTGGGTACGTTCAGGTCGGATGCAAATGCTGATGCATTCATGATGAAACTGCAGGCGGAAGGATACCCTGCCGAGGTGCGGCCCCAGCCCAATGGTTTGCACATGGTGGTGTTGAGCAGGCACCCAAGTGGATCCGAGGCAGCCACTGCCTTGCAGACTTTTATCTCGGCAACGGGCCAGGAAGGATATATTTCCAAGGGCCATTGAGCGCCCATAGGCTTCAATCAGAACCGGCACATGGCCATTGATCTTCGAAAAAACACGGGCGGACTTGGGTTCCACTACCAACTCCATGGCTCCACACATGGCCCTGTTCCCTTGGAACAGTTGCTGGAGATGATCGAGGGGGACACATTGGTTTGGCATGAAGGTTCTGAATGGAAACCCGCCAAGGAGCAGCCAGAACTTAAGCGATTCTTCCAGACCAAGGTGGTGCAGGAGAAGGTGCCTGTGGAGAGGAAGGTGGTGGTGGAAAAGGTGGTGGAGAAGGAGGTGAAGGTGCCAGTTCCAATGCCAGTCCCGGCTAATAGCCGCGTCGGTGGTTACATGGGGATGTTGCTCTTGGGTCTTGTACTAGGTGGGGGGGCATACATGGCCTATGACCGCATGCAACGTGCGAAGGACGCGGAGTTGGTGAAAGTGCAAGAGCTGCAGGCTGTTGAGTTGGACAAAGTCCAGAAGGAGAGGGCTTTGGAGATCGCTGCCCGGGATAGTTCGCAGGGGGCGGCCATTTCCATGCAGGCCGAATCGCGGTTGAAACGGATGCAGGGCCTCATGTGGACAGGGATCCTTGCTGGAGCGCCTGCGCAATTGATAATGGATGTGGTGAGCTCTCCCCTGCTCTCCGGAAGGCTTTATATGAACGGCATTGAACGGCCCATGGTGGGGTCCGTAATAATGGGGCAGGGTGATCTGCGCTTGGAGTTCAGAGGCTCGCCCGAAGGCGGTTCATGGAATTCGTTGGATGTGCAGCTTGGTGATGACATGGCCTTGGGGGGCAATTGGCATGATGAGAGCGGTGCTCCGCAGCCCTTTTCGCTTACTCCGACCAATGGACTGCCTGACATGCCACAGTCTTGGTGGGTTAGCGTTGGTGGCTTTTCGACAGAGGCAGCGGCCCTGCGCGCGGCCAGCGGATGGGCCACTGCGAAGACCGAGAACGGGGAAACGCTGGGGTTCTTCCCAGAGGTGCGTTCGGCCAACGGCATGCTAGGCGCTTTATGGTCGTTCTACGTGGTGGCAGGGATCTTCTCCACGCGTGACAGCGCCTTGGCGTATGAATCCACATTGCGAACCCCTACTAGCTTGGTCCCTACAGGCTTTCCGGCTTTCTCCTTCATGGCTTCACAAGGCAGATTACGCAATTGCATCGTGCACTCATCGCAGGCTTACCTCCACATCACGCCCAATGCAACCATGCGATCGTCCCAATACCTCAATTCCAATGATCAGATCCTCGTAGATGCGGAACGCGGGTCGTTCTTTCACGTGGTGCATGTGCAACCCAACACAGGTCAGCGTGTGGAGGGTTGGGTGCTGTCTTCAGATTGCCAATGCAACGAATGATTTGATCACTTCGGAGTCATAATATCGAAGTCTATATTTGCCCGATGCATTGGTCGCCATGGAAAATGGTGTTCTCCTCATTCGTTGTAAGTGCACACGAAAGTTCATATCCTCATACGCCAACGACAAAATGGTCCTGATCAAGGATGCATCCTTAAATCACAAGTTTCTTCTGCCAAGGCCTTGGACCCTTTTGGTTCAAAGCGCAGAACGGCAACTGGTCGTGAAGAGGAATGAATCGAGATTATGGATGGCTCAACCGGTGTTCGGTCTGTTATGATCGGCTGAAACCTGGGAAGAAATCAACAACTAAGCGAAGCGAAAAACAACCTCAAGAGAAATGATCGATCTGAAGAAGAAACAATCCATCAGCTTGGCCAAGAACAATGCGGCCATGGAACAGGTAACAGTAGGGCTGTCATGGGATGAGTCCGACCTGAATGGAAAGACCCCTGACGCAGATGCGTCCGTCTTCATGTTGGACAGCAGCGGCAAGGTTCCTAACGATGGATTTTTCATCTTCTATAACAACCTGGTCAGTCCGGACGGGGCCGTTCGGCATAACGGCGACAACCGCACGGGTGCAGGCGACGGTGATGACGAGACTGTCGATATCGACTTGGTCAAGATCGCGCCGGAGATACAGAATGTCTATGTCGTGGTGACCATCCACAACGCCACGGATGGTTTCAACTTCGGTAATGTCGTCAACGCATCGGTCCGTGTGTATGACCGTTCGAACAGATCTACGCTTTGTGAGTTCCGACTGAGCGAACGTTACCCGGAATGGGATGCAATGATCCTTGGTCGTCTATATCGTTCTGAGCAGGGATGGTCATTCGAGGCCATGGGCGATGGGTTCTCCGGTGGACTTCAAGCTTGCTTGGACCAATACACATAGACCGTCATGGCCATTACCTTGGATAAGCCGCTTGCCGAGTCTTCTAACAGCTACTTCCTGGATCATGGAGAGGGCAGGACTGAAGGCCCGTTGACCCTTGAAGGGGCTTCGGAAAAGCTCCGTTCCCACGGGGACCCGAATGCCATGATCTGGAGGGAGGGGCATGTATGGCAGGAGGCATGGAGGTACGATGAATTCGCCGGGCTCTTCCCGCAGAATGCTCCAATGCATGAACCGACAATGGCTTCGGTTATCGCGGTTAATTCAGGCCGACCCAGCAGCACGTTCAGTGCGCGATTCAGCTTTAATGGAAGAATACGCAGGACGGAATATGGGTTGTCCATCATTGCCTACTACATAGCCGTATTTGTAATCGCTGCAGCGACCACGCCTATGGGCCTCATGTACGTGTTGGGTCTCGTAGTGGCCTTTTGGTTCCTGCTTGCCCAAGGTGCCAAAAGGTGCCATGATCTTGGGAATTCCGGCTGGTACCAGATCATTCCTTTTTATGTTCTTTGGATGCTCTTCGGAGAAGGCGACAAAGGCGCTAATTCTTACGGGGTGAGTCCCAAATAAAAGCAACGCTCAACATGGCAATTAAACTTCAAAAAGGAGGAAAGTTCAATCTCGCGAAGGATGCTCCTTCGTTACGCATGGCTGGAATCGGCCTTGGCTGGGACCCAAACGAGACACCCGGAGGGCCGAATTTCGATCTGGATGTATCCGCTTTTCTCATTGGTTCGAATGGAAAAGTACCGGAGGATTCCTTCCTAGTTTTCTATGGAAGCGAACTTAAAACATCGGAGGGTAGGCCTTACTCGGGTGATTCAAGCTGCCTGGGAGCAGTTGACGCGATCGATGGAACGGAGTCGGATGGAGAGGACGATGAGGATATGTATCTGACCTTCGATAAGGTGCGGTCCGATATTCAGCAGGTCGTCATCACGGTATCTGTTACTAAATACCCCAATGATAAACATAGGGATAGAAGGACCTTGGGTCTGAACTTCGGCATGGTGAGCGAGTGCTACATCCGCTGCTGGAATGCGGAGACAAGCGAAGTACTGTTCCGATACGATCTTGCCAAGGAATATGACCAGTTCGATGCAGTGGAGTTCGGCCGATTCTACAGGGTTGGTGATAGCTGGGAGTTCGTTGCATCCACAGGTAAAGGTTACAATGGAAGCCTTCAGGCATTTGTGGAGATGTACACCTGATGCTGTGGTGGGGAACATTTCAATGAACTTGACAGTACCAGCTTAATGAAGCTGGGGTGATAATCCTATTCGGTTACCTGGCTATCGGTATGTTTTGCTTGATCTCAGAATTTTCACCTGAATGAGCCATGTTGTCCTGGAGAAGGGGGTATGGGACCGGCTTCATGGCGTGCATCGTCTTGTCCTGTTTGAACCGAGTGAATGATCAGCGGTATCCAAGCGGGTATGCCGGTCGTGGATGCTAATGAGGATTTGAAGAGAGCTGCGCTTTTACCGCGTCTTTCGAATGTCCATCGCCAATGATAGCTTGCACAATGTCCAGATTCCGAAGCTTGCTTTATGCAGTGTTTTCATTGCTGCTGGCAGCCTGTTATTCTTCAACTCAAGATCCAAGTATTTCACAAGGCAAGGTGATCCGCATTAAGGATGGCGACACCTTCGAGATCCTCATCAACCGTACTCCCGAATCTGTCAGGCTAGCTCACATAGATTGCCCCGAGCGGGGTCAACCTTTCGGCAAGGCTGCGAAGCAATTGGCATCAGACCTATGTTTCGGCAAAGATGTGGAGGTCAAAGAAACGAGTCGTCGAGATCGCTACGGCCGGATGATCGGTGTCGTGTCCTTGCGGGACGGCACCGTTGTGAACAAGGAACTGGTCAAGGCGGGGCTGGCTTGGCACTTTGTTCGTTATTCACAGGATAGCTCATACGCTGCATTGGAGCAGCACGCTCGACGTGCACGTGATGGGCTTTGGAGTGACCCTTCTGCTGTGGCTCCCTGGGAATGGCGGAAACCAAGGAAAAAGCTGCCTAAGGCAGCAGGTTTAATCGAGCCAAGCATAGAGGAAAGGTCTCATCCTTATGTCTTAGTTGAGATCGCTCGCATTGAGAAGTCCCGAAGCATTACGCAGCGGTCACAGCTTGCGGGCTTGGTGCTGGAGCCGTGAGCTACTTGGTGTTGAGACGAGGAATGGCCTGTCCTTGTTGCGCACCAGCACGGCCTGCTGCAGGTCCTCCCCAAGGAAAGGCGATCTGCCATCACCAGTAAGTACAGTAACGAGGAAAGCATACCCGGCGCATTGGGTTTAGTGGCCGCACATTCCACTGGTAACTTTTTCAGGTTTGGTACATTAAGCAGTATGAGTACCTCGGAACCAAGACCGCAATAGGACCAGTACAAACTTGAACTTGACCCAGCTCACCCAGTTCTAACAAAAAACCAAAACAAGGAAAACAAGATGTCGAGAACAGAAACAGCAACCGTCTCTTGCAAGAATTGCGGATCTACTGTTATGGTGGAAAAGCAAAACGTAACGGACACTACAAGCCAAATTGGAGGAGTAGTAACCAATCCGTGCCCCAAATGCCATAAAACATCTTCATACTCATTTGAAATGAAGAATGGACGATTTACTGGATTTCGGTAAAGCTTAACTCAAAGACTGGTGCCATGTGATCATGAGGCAGGTGAGCAAAGACCAACGCCTATTGAGCCGTGCGCCTATTAGGCTGTGCATGCTGACACCAGCGGAGTAACGCCTCGGCCGGCGGCCGGGCCATCTTCTCCTGTTCGCTAAATTCATTGCGACTGCTTTCTCAGCCTGTTCCTGCAGTTCGTGCGCATGTACAGGATGACACGTGCCGTACTTGGCGTTCCTGTGCGATCTGACCGATGGCCCTTGCGGCCGCGCTGCGGTACCGTTCACGCTTATGGGGGCGGTGCCATTGAGCGCCCCCGGTTCGGGCCTTTCACGTGATGAGGCTGGCATTCTTCATCCAACTCTTGCATCTATTGGCAAGAAGCTGCAAACTTGATTCCGATCAACCGGCAAGGATAGCCAAGAGGGAATAGGAGGTCCTAGGAAATGAAGTGGAGGTAACCTTTTCCAGAAAGGGACATTTACATATGAACCCTTAATCATCAGGAACGATATTAAAACGGAAATGGAGATCAAGGCCGACCGCTGGAACTTCGATCACAGATGCATGAGTCCTCGGGATCTGAACACTTGCCTCTTCATTTTGGAGCAGGGTAACATGCCCAAGGAGGGTGAGGTGAACGATGAACCCACGGAAATGGAACTCTATGGCACAGGCGCGGAAGTGCCTTTGATCGAGCTGGCAGCTCTGTATGCGCATGGTGTGCTTTCAAAGGATGGTGGAAGGCTTTCTGATTCAGTGGATCCCAATGTGTATGATGGATTGGATAATGTAGGGGAGGCATTTGTATAGAGGCGTGTTATGCGGACCATATGCTCGCCGAACTCGCCCCCATCCTGACCAAGTACAATTTCTTTCAATGAGCAAAGCGCGCAGCCTTTCCAAGAGCGACTTCAAGGTGGCGCAGGAATGCCCCACCAAGTTGTA
>Ga0154020_10004293_pt1 | contig 17010 bp, 16 predicted proteins | sample Klosneuvirus_201_FD_109709 | JGI IMG/M metagenome (GOLD analysis project Ga0154020, IMG submission 109709) | Active sludge microbial communities from wastewater, Klosterneuburg, Austria - Klosneuvirus_20160825_MG | ecosystem: Engineered > WWTP > Aerobic digester > Activated sludge | place...
GGGTGCTCGACGTGAAGTTGTTGAATCCTACATCAAGCGTCTGAAAGACATGGAAGCATTGGCACTTTCTTATCCCGGTGTTGAAAAAACATTTGCCATCCAGGCCGGTCGTGAATTGCGCGTCATTGTACAGAGTGAAAAGCTGACCGATAAGCAAGCGGAAGTACTTTCGTTTGATATAGCCAATAAGATCCAGACAGAAATGACTTATCCCGGTCAGGTGAAAGTAACGGTGATCAGGGAAACAAGGGCGGTGAATTACGCAAAGTAAAATCCTGGAGGAATCAGCCCGAAGGCTTCTTTCAGAGAACTCCTCTTTGAATTATTCTATAGAAAACAACACTCATGGCTTCACGGGAATTTGACGTCATCATTGAACCAGGCCGCCGGAAAACATTTTATTGGAAGGACCTTTGGCGATTCAAAGGTCTTTTCTATTACCTGGCCTGGAGGGATATCCTTGTTCGATACAAGCAAACCGCCATTGGTGTGCTCTGGAGTGTTCTACGTCCTTTGTTGACCATTGTTGTTTTCACTCTTGTTTTTAATAAGCTTGGTAATTTCCCTTCCGAAACCGGAGTACCATATGCAATCATGGTTTGTGTGGGTATGTTGCCCTGGCAATTTTTTTCAAGTGCTTTCAGCGAGTCAGCCAATTCATTGGTCGCCAATTCAAACCTTCTGACAAAAGTTTACTTTCCCCGACTTATAGTACCTGCAAGTACAGTCATTGTCTGCCTCATCGATTTTCTCATCTCCTTTGTCATTCTCATTGGGCTTTATGTATTTTACAGCTATGTACCGGACTGGCGAATTTTGTTGTTTCCTTTCTTTCTCCTTCTTGCGACAATCACAGCAATGGGTTTCGGTTTGTTTATTGCCGCACTAAATGTGAAATACAGAGACTTTCGCTATGTTATTCCCTTCATCGTTCAATTTGGCTTGTACATTTCTCCAGTTGGATTCAGCAGTAATGTGGTTTATGCAAATGAACATATTCCGCAAATCCTGAAATACCTCTATGCCTTGAATCCAATGGTAGGGGTGATTGATGGTTTTCGGTGGTCCATGTTGGGTGGCAGTGTAAGTCTACATCTCCCAGAATTTCTTTCTTCCATCGCCGTGAGTGTCTTGTTCCTTTTTGTTGGGATCTGGTACTTCAGGAAGATGGAAAGAACATTTGCTGACGTAATCTGATGCCCTATGAGCGAGACGATAATCAAGGTCGAAAACATCAGTAAAAGTTATATTCTCCGTCACCAACAAGCGGAACGCTATACCGCGCTCCGCGATGTGATTGCGCATAAAGTAAAAAGTATATTTACTAGTCCGTTACCTTCTGCCTTTCAGACACGTGAAGAATTCTGGGCTTTGAGGGATGTTTCTTTTGACGTTTGTCAGGGAGATCGGGTTGGGATCATTGGTCGAAACGGCGCCGGGAAATCGACACTATTGAAAATTCTCAGCAGGATTGTAGAACCGACAAGGGGAAGAATTTCCATGAATGGTCGAGTTGCCAGCCTGCTTGAAGTTGGAACGGGATTTCATCCTGAGCTGACGGGCCGTGAAAATATTTTCCTCAACGGATCCATTCTTGGAATGAGCAAGCAGGAAATCCGGAAAAAATTTGATGAGATTGTTGATTTTGCGGGTGTCGAAAAATTTCTTGACACTCCGGTAAAGAGGTATTCCTCCGGAATGTATGTCCGTCTGGCTTTTGCCGTTGCGGCGCATCTCGAACCAGAAATTCTCGTCGTGGACGAAGTGCTCGCTGTCGGTGATGCTGAATTCCAGAAAAAATGTTTAGGAAAAATGGACCAGGTAAGTAAGGCTGAGGGACGAACGGTTTTGTTTGTCAGTCACAACATGGGAGCCATCAACGCGCTTTGCAACAGTGCCATCCTTCTCGATAAAGGCGAGATCAAAGCTATCGGGAAAACGGAAATTATTACCGGTATGTATTTCGGCGGTGGAGTAGTTGATGCCGGTGAATTTTTAATCGGCAAAGGCGGAAATCATGAGCAGGTGATTATTGACAAAGTAACTTTAAGATCCTCAGCCGGACAGGCCCAGAATAATTTTGGTTTTGGAGAAAATCTCTGCGTGGAGATGGAATTGGATGCATTACACGAAGTGGAGAAGCCCTATGTCTGGATTGCCATCAAAAACAGTCGCGGGCCCGTTACCGCAGCTTCCGGACTGATTGACGGATTCCGGAGTAGTAAATTTGCCATTGGCAAGAATAAAGTGCGTTGTTCATTTCTGAATATCCCGCTTTTGCCGGGCGAGTATTCTCTCTATGCCGGAATTCGTGCCGGCGATGGAGTAACACTTCTGACAGAAACCAAGGATATAGGATCTTTCAATGTGGTTTCTGTCTTGTCTGAGCTGGGATTGAATGCTACATTAGCAGATACCCTTGCCGGAGATACGGTTTCTCCGGTGATCCCGTATGAATGGGAGTTCAACGATGGAAAAAAATACCATTTCAACATAAAAAACTATGTTAAATAATAAATCCATTCTGATCACCGGCGGTACCGGTTCCTTCGGAAAAGCATTTGTGAAAGCTGTTCTACAGAAATATCCGGACGTCAAACGGCTGGTAATATTTTCGCGCGATGAACAAAAACAGTTCCAGATGGAAATGGAATATCCCCACCAGAAATTCCCTCAGGTCCGTTTTTTTATAGGCGACGTACGGGATGAGGATCGCATTCGGATGGCTTTGAAGGGGATTGATACAGTAGTTCATGCCGCTGCAATGAAACATATTCACATCGCGGAATACAATCCTATGGAATGTATCAAGACCAACATAATCGGGGCGGAAAATTTAATCAAAGCTTGCCTTGATTCGGATGTGGAAAATGTCGTTGCCCTTTCTACCGACAAGGCTGCAGCCCCCATCAATTTGTACGGGGCCACCAAACTTGCGTCTGATAAATTATTTATTGCCGCCAACAATATCAAAGGCACAAAAAAAATTAAGTTCTCTGTTGTTCGCTATGGAAACGTGATGGGTTCGAATGGATCTGTTATTCCATTCTTTCTCAAGAAGCGTAAGGAAAAAGTATTGCCCATAACGGACCCTTCAATGACACGTTTTAATATTCTCCTTGAAGAAGCGGTGGACATGGTTTTTTATGCACTTGACAATGCATGGGGAGGCGAGTTGTTTGTTCCCAAAATACCTTCTTTCAAAATTACAGACCTTGCCGAAGCGATTGGTCCGGATTGTAAACAGAACATCGTGGGAATTCGCCCTGGAGAAAAATTACACGAAGAGATGATTACCTCTTCCGATTCGTTTTCTACCTATGATATGGGTAAATACTACGTGATTTTACCTCAGAGCCCGAACTGGAATGTGCGTGATTACCTCTCCCATTTTAAATCCGAAAAAGTTCCGGCAGGTTTTAATTATACATCCGGAAATAATGATTCCTGGTTGTCTGTTGAAGATTTAAGAAAACTAATCCATTTGCATGTGGATCCTTCCTTTGAACCCCAACAAAAATGAATCCTATACCGTACGGCAAGCAAACCATTACCGAAGATGACATCAAAGCAGTCGTTGAAACCCTTAAGTCGGATTTTTTAACGCAAGGGCCACACATCGCTGAATTTGAGAAAGCCTTCGCTTCCTATATTGGATCGAAGTATGCGGTTGCCGTTGCGAATGGAACGGCGGCACTACACCTTTCAGCTATGGCCCTGAACATGAAGCCGGGTCAAAAAGTTATTACTACTCCAATCACGTTTGTAGCTTCTGCAAACTGTATCCGCTATTGCGGAGGAGAAGTGGTATTTGCTGATATCGATCCTTCAACCTACCTGATTGACATTGTTTCCATAGAACGGTTACTTCGTGCTTCTCCGAAAGGAACTTATGCAGGAATTATTCCTGTGGATTTTTCGGGACGCGCTGTAGATCTTGAAAAGCTGAAGTCCCTTGCCAGTGAGTTTAATCTCTGGATCCTTGAAGATGCCTGTCATGCTCCCGGTGGATTTTTCATTGACAGCAAAGGACAGAAGCAGTTGTGTGGGAATGGCAGATTTGCCGAGCTTGCGATTTTCTCTTTTCATCCGGTGAAACATATTGCCTGCGGAGAAGGAGGGATGATTACCACCAACGATCCTGTATTGTATGAAAAACTACTGGTACTCCGTACACACGGTATCACCCGCAATACAGAGTTGTTTCAGAATGATGCTCAATGGGCTTCCGGGAACACAAAAGAATCAGTGATAAATTTCCCTGCATGGTATATGGAGATGCAGGAGCTTGGATTCAATTACCGACTGACTGATTTCCAGGCTGCATTGGGAAGCTCACAGCTCAAGCGGGCCGAACAAGGACTTGCCCGGAGAAAAGAAATCGCCCGGAAATATTCAGCTGCTTTCAAAAGTAAACCCTGGGTTTTGGGCCATAGCGGATTTGTTGAAGGACATGCCTACCATTTGTATATCCTGGAAACGGAGAACCGTTTGGAATTGTACAACTTTCTGAGAAGCAAAAATATTTTTCCCCAAATTCATTACATTCCCGCACACTTGATGCCATACTACAAGATGCGAGGATACAAGGAAGGAGAATTCACAAATTCTGAACAATATTATTCGCGCTGCCTGAGTTTGCCTATGTATCCAGGGCTTACTGATGAACAACAAGATTATGTGATTGAAAACATACTCGCTTTTTCAAAAAGATGAGTTTTTAAAAGAAGCTTTGGCAAAAACAAGAGTAGAACTATTGATTTGCGAATCAAATGAATTGAAAGGAGAAAGCACGGCTTTCATGCTTAACTAAATAAACCAAAGAATTGTCGGACAGTAAAGAAGCTATCGGGATCATTACACAGGCAAGGATGACAAGCACCCGTCTTCCCGGAAAAGTTTTTAAGGAAATTCAGGGGAAGCCTCTGCTTGCATATCATCTTGACCGCCTTCGAATGACAGGATTCATGGTCATCATTGCAACCACCACCAATTCGACGGACGATTGTATTTGTGAATATGCCGAGAAGCATCGGATTCCGTATTTCCGCGGCAGCGAATCAAATGTTCTGAGTCGTTATTACGGTGCGGCTTCTGCCTTTCATGTGAATCCTGTGGTTCGTGTGACTTCCGATTGTCCACTTATTGATCCTCAACTCATCAGGTCATCAATAAAACAGTACTTACAAATGAACGATCCGGATTTATATATGAGCAATGGCATCGAACGGACATTTGCTCGTGGATTCGATTTCGAAATTTTTTCCTTTAAAGCCCTGGAGGAAGCTTTTAACAATGCCAGGGAGGAATCGGATTTGGAACATGTTACTCCTTATATCTGGAAAAACAAATCCGGGAAAACTAAGTTTTTTCACCTCAGGCAAAATGAAGACCACAGTCAGTTGAGGATTACTGTGGATACTCCTGAAGATTTTAATTTGATCAGACAACTGATAGAAAATTATCACGCGGCAGATCTTTCCTTTGCAGAAATCGAATCTATTCTGCTTGCACATCCTGAACTTGTGAAGATAAATTCATCCATTGAACAAAAAAAAGTAAACTGATTTGAAACCCAGGATTATCCTTCGAGCAGATGGTGGAGCGGTCCAGGGAATGGGGCATGTGGTGCGATGCCTTGCCCTTGCTGAAATACTCAGGGGAACGTATGCTGTTTCATTTGCAATCCAGGAACCTGAAGAAAGTACACTCCTGGAAATCCGGATGGTGGTGAAGGAAATTTTGATTCTTCCAAAGGTCACAGATTATAAAATCGATGCCCTGAATTTTTTACCGCATATTAACAAAGGTGATATAGTTGTATTGGATGGTTATCATTTCACAACAGACTACGAAAAATCAATACGTTCTGTCCATTGTAAATTAGTACTCATTGATGACCTGCATTCATGGCACCATGTTGCAGATTTTATTTTCAATTCAGCCGATTCAGTCAAGGAATCTGATTTTTCAGCAGAACCATATACCCGCTATTTCCTGGGACTCCGTTATGTTCTGTTACGCAAACCGTTTATTGCAAATACTCCGGTGGCAAAAAGAAAATCTGAAATTTCCAGTGTTTTTTTGAACATGGGCGCATCAGACAGCGGAAATCTCACAATGAAATTTACAAATGCCTTGTCTAACATGAAAGGTATTCGGGAAATTCATCTTATGCTGGGTGCAGTGAATGTGCATACACCACTTATTCAAAAGCTCGCTGGCGAAGTTACCAACGTGAATATTCAAATTCATTGCGATATCCCGGCAGAAAAAATAGTCAGTATTTTGCTGCAGTGTGATCTTGCTATATGTCCTGCTAGCACGATTTCCATGGAATGCTGCGCAGTTGGAATTCCGATGATTTCCGGGTACACAATTGAAAACCAAAAAGGTGTTCTTGAAGGCTTGACGCAGCACAAGGTACTTGTAAATCTGGGTGATCTCCGTCTGATCGATATGGAGATGTTCCAGACGAAATTAAAGGACTTAATAAACAATCTAGGCTTACTGGAGGAGATGGTTGTAAATCAAAGGAATTTGATTGATGGTAATTCTCCAAAACGTATCCTTGATGTTTTTCATCAATTAGCAGGTTCTTTACTGACCTTCCGGTTTGCGGAAGGTTCAGATGTTGATCTTTATTTTAAGTGGACCAACGATCCGGTAGTTCGTGAAAACTCCTTCCATCAGGAACCTGTAAGTTACCCGGATCATGTATTTTGGTTTGAGAAGAAACTGAAATCAAAGGATTGTTTTATGTACGTGTTTTTAAAAGAAAATATTCCTGCAGGACAGGTACGGATTGAACTATCGGGTGGTGAAACCGTCATTGGAATTTCGATCGATCAAAATTTCCGTGGACAGGGTTTAGGTGCAGAAATGATCCAAACAGCATGTGCAGATTATTTGAAGAAGCACCCCGGTGAATTCATCACTGCATATATAAAAGAAAACAATAAATCTTCTTATGCAGTTTTTAAAAAGGCAGGATTTGGAAATGAAACCCATGTTATTGAAAAGGGAATTTCCTGTTACAAACTAATTATTCAAAACTTCAGGCCATGAAGGATATTCAAATAGGACATCGTCTTATAGGACCCAAGCACATTCCTTTTATCATTGCTGAAATGAGTGGGAATCACAACCAGAGCCTGGACCGTGCGCTCGAAATTGTGGATGCTGCAGCTAATGCCGGTGCTCATGCTTTAAAATTGCAGACTTATACTGCTGACACTATCACCATGAAGGGCGTGTTTTCCATTCAGGACAAAAATTCTCTTTGGAACGGGAAAGAACTTCATGATTTGTATAGTCTTGCATATACACCCTGGGAATGGCATGCTTCTATTTTTAACAGGGCAAAGGAGAAAGGAATGTTGGCCTTTAGTTCTCCTTTTGATGAAATGGCTGTTGATTTTCTTGAAAGCCTGAACGTACCTGCTTACAAAATCGCATCCTTCGAAAATACCCACCATCCATTGCTCAGGAAAGTAGCAAAGACAGGTAAGCCCATCATCATGTCAACGGGTGTATCTACTTTATCGGATATTGATGAAAGTGTACGGATCTTGCGGGATGCCGGTTGTAACGACCTGATCCTTCTGAAATGCACCAGTACCTACCCGGCGACACCTGAAAATTCAAATATCAGTACCATTCCTCATATGTCTCAACTATTCGATTGCCCGGTTGGACTTTCTGATCATACTATGGGAATCGGGACATCAGTGGCAGCAGTCGCACTGGGAGCAACAGTAATTGAAAAACATTTTACTCTTAAAAGATCGGATGGAGGTGTTGACAGTGCTTTCTCCCTCGAGCCGACTGAATTAAGTTCGCTTGTTGTGGAGACAGAGCGTGCTTTCCAGTCTCTTGGAAAGATAAATTATGGGATAATTGCTGCCGAGGAAAAGGGAAAACAATTCAAACGATCAATCTATATTTCAAGGGATATGATAGAGGGCGAAGAATTCACGGAAGAGAATCTTCGTATTATTCGTCCTGGCTTCGGACTGGAGCCTAAATATTTCGAAAGGATACTGGGAAAGAAAATTCGTAAATCCGTTGTTCAGGGAACTCCGCTGACCTGGGATCTTCTCTGATCTGTTTTTACATTATTGGAATCATGGTAGTTTTTTTATTTAGCACTCATACTCTTTGGCCGCATCATGCTGAAACAGAACTGGAGATACTCCAGGATCATTTGGCGAAAGGGGATACTGTCTACCGCTTTGTTTGTAACGGGGAACTGCCGGTTTGTGATACCAATGTTCCTCATCGAATGCATCCCTGTTTGCGATGTGTTGACAAACAGAAGATCGGTCAAAAACTTCTTGTTGGGAGTGAAAAAGTCATTACCAAATCAATTTATACTTCTGAATTTGTAAAAAAGGCAAGGCAGATCGAATTTAATTACACTGATTTGGCTGCTTTCAAACTGGTAAAGATTGAGAATTTTGATATTGGATATGCGGTTAGTTCTTCCATCATTTCAGAACTGAGGGATCCTGAACCCGGGATCCTGAATAATCTTGACATGTTTCAAAATTATTTTTTCTCTTCCCTTGCCATTTATTATGCCACACAGGAGCGTATACGTAGTCTGAAGCCAGATCTGATTTACGCCTTCAATGGAAGAGTAGCTCATGCAAAACCGGTTTTGCGGGCTGCACAGCAGGCAGGTGTTGAATGCAGGATTCATGAAAGAGGATGTGATATCTTCCATTATGGAATTACAGTCAATACAACACCGCATGACATCTCCAATTTTACGATTCAACTGGAACGGAAATGGAATGAAGCGGATGTGAATGAACGGGAAAAGATTGGTGCCGCCTTTTATGAAGAACGATTGCACGGAAAAGAACAGGCGTGGGTTTCATTTGTTAAGGACCAGCAACAGAATTTACTCCCGACGGACTGGAATCCCAACAAACAAAACATTGCCATCTTCAATACTTCGGAAGACGAATATGAATCGATAGGTACTGAATGGAAAAATGAATTGTACGAGAACCAGGCGGTAGGCTTGGAAAAAATCCTTATCGATTTTGAAAGTAATGACGCCTTTCACTTTTACCTGAGAATCCATCCCAACCTAAAGGGCCTCAACAACCGTCAGATCAGGGATGCATATGCATTGAAAAAGTATTCCAATCTCACTATTATTGACAGTGAAAGTCCGGTGAGTACATACACATTGATGATGCGCTGTAATAAAACAATCACGTTCGGAAGTTCCACCGGTATTGAAGCCGTTTATTGGGGGAAAGTATCCATTTTATTGGGAAAGAGTTTTTACTGCAATCTTGAAGCAGCCTACAGTCCCGCATCGCATGGGGAAACGCTGGCTCTCATCAAAGCGGACCTGAAACCGAAACCCAGGACCGATGCATTGAAATACGGCTATTACCTGAAAACCTTTGGACATAAATATTTATATTACAAACCTACAGGTTTCCTCAGTGGAACATTTAAAAATGTGGATCTGGATACTGTGTCAAGTTTTAAAACCAGGGTCTTTATGAAATTATACTACATCGGACTATTGGATAAAATTTACCAATGGACAAGACGAAGCGGAAATTTTGTTCAAAAGGCATTTATGAAATGGTAATCTCAGTCATCATACCTACTTACAACCGAAGCCGGTTTATTGAACTGACACTGGAGAGTTTTGTGCGCCAGAATTTTGATGCCGGGAATTTTGAGATAATTGTTGCGGACAATAATTCAACAGACAATACAACAGAAGTTGTAAGCAGATTCATCGAAAATAATAAGACACATTCGATCCGGTACTTTTTAGAGAGAAGGCAGGGAGTTCATTTTGCAAGAAATTCAGCGGCTAAAATCGCTACTGGTGATTTCCTGTATTTCACAGATGATGACATGATCGCGGACCCTGCTTTACTAACAGAATTGTTGGATGTCTTTACCCTTGATAAAAAAATCGCCAGTTCTACAGGTCTTGTTCTTCCGAAATGGGAATCGGAGCCCCCTTCCTGGATTCGGGATCTGTGCAACAATGCTTTACTTAGTCTCAACAATCCCGACTACGATCTGATTGTTTCGGAAAAAGACTGTAACGTTTTCAGTTGTCACCAGATGATCCGTCGCGAAGTCTTTTTCCAAACCGGAGGGTTTAATCCTGAAAATACAAAGGGTGTCTGGATAGGTGATGGCGAAACCGGTCTGAATATCAAGATCCGGGAGAAAGGTTATAAATTTGCTTTCACCAGGAAGTCGGTGATACAACATATCATTCCTGCTTCCCGTACGACTCAATCATATCTGAATAAAAGGCTTACAAACCAGGGAAACTGCGATATGTACACCTATTACCGTGCAGTTCAGCCTTCTGCTGTGCAGATGGGAGGGCGGATGTTTACTTCATTGTTGAAAATAGCCTATTCATTCGTGAAGTGTTTATTTAATTTAATCCTTTGGAAAAACACCTGGCGACTGAATATGGCCGGGTGCTATTACCATGTGGCAGGAATTAAATATCTTGCAAAGTTAATTTCTGACTCCAGCTGGCGTGCTTTGGTGTTGAAAAACAACTGGATAAATGAATGAACAACTAAATACTAATTCCAATGGTTGAACGTATTCTGGAGAACGAAACTTTGATTGCAGTCATCATTCGGATAGATTATAACAATCCGGGTATTGCATTCTTCACACCTGATAATTTTTCCCAGCAACTGGGATATATGAATCGACCCAAAGGTTACATCATTGAACCGCATCGACATAACCTTGTTGCACGTGAAGTGGTGCAAACACAGGAAGTGTTGTTCGTGAAATCCGGTAAAGTTCGCGTTGATTTTTACAGCGATACCCAGCAATACCTCGAAAGCCGTATTCTTGTGAAAGGTGATGTAATCCTCCTTGCCGGAGGCGGGCATGGTTTTGAAATGCTGGAGTCCAGTGAAATGATAGAAGTTAAACAGGGGCCTTATATCGGTGAAAAGGATAAAGTGCGGTTCGAACCCACTACAATTTCAAATGTGGTTATAAAATAATTCAGAATGATCCCTGTAAATACTCCATTGCTCAATGGCAATGAAGAGAAATACCTCGTAGAATGTGTTCGTACCGGCTGGATTTCATCTGAGGGACCGTTCATTAAAATCTTTGAGGATAAATTTGCAGCATATGTTCAGCGTACCCATGGCATTGCCGTGGCGAACGGATCAGCAGCTCTTGATATTGCCGTCCAGGCCCTGAGTCTTGAAGCGGGATCGGAAGTTATTCTTCCTGCCTTCACGATAATATCTCCGGCCCAATCTGTAGTAAGAGCCGGATTAAAACCTGTCCTCGTTGATTCAGATCCTCAAACCTGGAACATGGACGTAAGCCGGATTGAGGAGAAAATAACAGCTAAAACAAAAGCAATAATCGTTGTTCATATATACGGGCTTCCCGTTGACATGGATCCCGTTCTTGAGCTGTGCAAGAAATACAATCTAAAATTGATAGAAGATGCCGCTGAAATGCATGGGCAAACGTACAAAGGAAAATCCTGTGGATCGTTTGGAACCATCAGCATTTTCAGTTTCTATCCGAACAAACACATTACGACCGGAGAGGGAGGAATGCTGGTTTGTGATGATCCTGAATTGTCAGAACGCTGTCGCAAACTTCGCAATCTTGCTTTTGAACCGAATGGAAGACGATTTGTGCATCATGAAATGGGCTGGAATTACAGAATGACGAATATGCAGGCTGCCCTCGGTCTTGCACAATTGGAAAAAATCGAAGAACATATCGGAAAAAAAAGACATGTCGGGTTTGCTTACCAACATGGATTTTCTGATCTCAAAGGTTTTCAGTTACCGCTCGTTAAAACTGCTTATGCTGAAAATATCTTTTGGGTGTACGGACTCGTCGCGGAAACTCAGGTAAAATGTGATCAGACTGTTGCTAAGCTCACTGCATCTGGAATTGGGACCCGTCCTTTTTTCTGGTGTATGCACGAACAACCGGTATTCCTGAATATGGGCCTTTTTCTAAATGAAAAATATCCTGTTGCGGAAAGACTCGCCAGGAATGGTTTCTATCTCCCCAGTGGATTGGGTCTGTCCGAAAAGGATGTTCAAACTGTGATCCACACTATGCACGAAATTAACCGTTAAAGAATAAATCGAACCCAACACCATGCCTGAATGAAAATTGCAGTCTGGATATTGTCTGATTACAAACAACAGATCGGTGGTGGATTTGCCTTATATGATAAATTCATTCAACTCATAGATTCCTGGAATTTTTCTAATGGACTTGATGTCTGTTTTGTTGGATACAATTCTCCTTCGCATTATACTTTCCGTAAAAAATATATTCAATTGCAATTCTCCGGTGTGGGTTTTTTGGACAAACCGCTTGCTCGAATTTCCCACAGGGTCGGTTTCCTTAACCGACATCAGCAATCGATACTCCACTCCAATGGCGTGGACATGGTCTATTATCCAGTACAGGGCTTCCGGAAAATTCCTAACTTCCCTTTTGTCGTTTCCAACTGGGACATAGGCCACAAGGGTTCTTTTGCTTTTCCGGAATTGGGCATGAATTATTCCTTCGATTACCGTGATAAATGGTATACCAAAGGAATCTTTAAAGCCCTTGCTGTATTTGCAGAGTCAAAAACAGGTAAGGAAGAGTTGATGTATTTCACACGACTGAATCCCGATCGTATTAAAATTGTTCCCTTGTTTCCGGGTGGTGTAGTGGATGTAAAGGCAGAGGAGGAAGTACAATTGGCAAAATTGAAAGAACTGAGACTAAATTCTCAACGTTATTTCTTTTACCCTGCCCAATTTTGGGCGCATAAAAACCACTACAATTTACTTCAAGCTTTTGCCATTTTTGCAAAAGAAAATAAGGATATTCAACTTGTACTTACCGGATATGACAAAGGCAACAAATCTTATATCAAAGAAGTTGTAAAAACACTTGGACTGAATGAACGTGTTGTATTTCCCGGATTCATCGATAACGAAGCCATGCTTGCTGTTTACCGACACGCCAGCGGACTGGTGATGCCTTCGTTTCTCGGACCTACCAATATGCCTCAACTGGAAGCCCAAATGTTGGGCTGTCCTGTCCTTTGTTCAGATCTTCCAGGACACAAGGAAATGTTGGGTGAAGGAGCCTTGTATTTTGATCCGGCTGATCCTATGGAGATTAGTAGAATGTTAAAGAAGATTCTTGAACCATCAGAACGTGCTTCCTTGCTTTCAAAAGCTGCAATCTCGCTTTCAACAACATCTTTTACAGCCGAAAATGCACTCCGGCAACTGGATCACCATTTCCAAAGTCTGATTCCTATTCGTATGAGTTGGGGAAATAGCGATAAGATATTTTAATCAAGGCGCGAATCAACCATGGACTTCTCCATCATTATTCCTTCTTTCAATCAGGAAAAATTCATCGGAAGTACGATGGAGAATGTTACCCAATTGAAAAAGCTTGCAGCGAAAAAAAATATTTCTGTTGAAATTTTACTGATTGACAGTGAGTCCAACACTGCTGTTCAGGAGCAAATTTCAAAATACCGGTCGGATCTCGATTATGTTGATACCCGCAAAGATAAAGGCCAGTACGATGCAATCAACAAAGGATTGGAAGTATGTAAAGGAACATATTGGACCTGGCTTAATACCGATGATCATATCGATCTTGATGGTTTTTTTAAGCTGGCTGAGATGCTGAAATCCGATTCGACAATTGATTACATCTATGGCGGAATCCATTACATGGACACGAATGATAAGGTGCTGTCACTCGTTAAAGCAAAACAACTCACGTTAAAGGAACTCGTGAACAAGACACCAGGAATTTACCAACCTGGTTCTTTTTTTAAAAAATCATTTACAGATAAAATTGGATTTCTTAAACCCTACAGGTGTTGTTTTGATTACGAATACATTTTGCGCTGTCTTTCCTTCAATGCAAAATTTGTATGCTGCGAATTTCCTGTATCCCGCTTTCGATATTACAGTGATTCAAAAACAGGATCTCTCATTCCCATTTTTATCAGGGAACAACTTGACATTAGTTCGGATTACGGACGTTCTTATTTCAGTTTCCTGACATGGTTTTCACATTTGCGTTTACTGAAGCACAAATTATTCCAACGTTGAGTATTCCTGGCCTGCACTTTGTCGGTAATTCTTCTCAGGTTTGATCGGGCAAAAATTTTAATTTCAGAAGAATTTAAAAATAATACCTCAATGCATAATGCTTCTTGTGTTTGACCATTACGCATATCATGTTATTAAATTGTAAAAACCGACATTTTAATCAACAGGCAGATTATCTTCATGAAACATGCTTCTTGGCGGACAATATTATTTATATGCTCAAATTCAGGAAAACCATTGCTTATTTCATATCCGAATTCAATCGTTCCCAATAAGTAACTACTATTTTGATTCTGTATGTAATTTCCGGACTCCACCCTCTAATAGTATACCTGATTTCATCCGTCCTAATATGTACCCAAGCGCCACGTTTAGCATACTTTTCCAATTTGGATCATCATTCTCTGCAAAACGCAAAGCATATTTCTTTTCTTTGCAGAAATTCTTGACTTCCCTGATTCTGAAGGAAGCCAAAATTCGCTGACGAATTTCTCCATGAAACGAATACTGCTTTTATCCGATATCAATTCCGCCCACACCCAGAAGTGGGCCGGTGCTGTCGCGAAAGCCGGATTTGAAACAGGAATATTTTCTTTGTCGGCACCGGTTTCCGACTGGTACACGCAACTTGGTATCCAATTGCTTGCATCGGATGGATTTGAAAAAAAACATTTTTATTCTCCTGATATCCTCAAGGCAATATATTTTTTTTTCGCCGGGAAAGTGAAGAAAGTGATTCAGGATTTCAATCCTGATTTTGTCCATGCCCATTATCTCAGTAGCTACGGAACACTTGGAAGGCTGAGTAGATTTCATCCGCTGATTGTGTCGGCCTGGGGCAGTGATCTGCAGGATTTCCCACAGCGTAGTTTTCTGCATAGAAATCTGATTCGAAGAAATCTTGAATGTGCTGACATCAGAATTGCTTCCAGTTCAATTCTGGCGAAAGAAATTGAACAGAACTTTCATTTGTCTGCTCAAATTATTCCTTTTGGAATTGATACCAATCGCTTTCGGCCGTTACCGGAAGAACGGAAGCGATTTAAGGAGGAAATAGTCATTGGCACAATAAAGTCCCTGGAGCCTGTCTATGCTCCTGAAATTCTACTGAGAGCATTTGCCAAGCTGGTTAAAGAAAATACTTCACATTCCTTACGCTTGTTCCTTGTTGGTGATGGTTCCCTGGAACCGATGCTTCGAAGATTGGTACTTGAATTGAATATTTCTGAACAAGTTACGTTTGAAGGCAAAGTAAATTACAGCGAAGTTCATCGTTTTCACAACCAGATGGATATTTTTGTAAATATTTCTCTGAGAGAAAGTTTTGGTGTTGCTGTACTGGAAGCATCCGCTTGTGGAAAACCGGTGGTACTCAGCACTGCAGAAGGACTCAGAGAAGTATTTGTGCAGGATCAGACCGGACTTGCTGTTGGAATCGGTAGTATTGACGAAACAGCAGCTGCTTTGTCAATGCTTATTAAAGATCGAATTCTTCGGGAGAAAATGGGAGAAGAAGGAAGAAAATTTGTAATTGAAAATTTTGATTGGGAACGCAATGTCGGAAGGCTGATTTCACTTTATGAAACGAAGGACAAGCAATGAAAAAAACGAAAATAATTACTGTCGTTGGAGCCCGGCCCCAGTTTGTCAAAGCTGCTGTATTGAGTCGTGAATTAGCGAAGCATCAGGGAATAGAAGAAAAAATAGTACATACCGGCCAGCATTACGATTCAAACATGTCGGAAGTATTTTTTAAAGAAATGAATATTCCGAAACCTGCATTCCAACTAACAGTGAAGGAAAGACAACACGGAGCGATGACAGGTGAAATGTTGAAAGGCATTGAATCAGTTTTACTTGCGGAGAAACCGGATCTTGTCATTGTTTATGGCGATACCAATTCAACACTTGCAGGGGCATTGGCAGCAAAGAAGATTCAAATTCCGCTTGCCCATGTGGAAGCGGGATTAAGAAGTTACACGATGTCAATGCCGGAAGAGATTAACCGCATTCTTACCGACCGCATTTCTGATTATTTGTTTTGTCCGACAGATGCTGCGATGATGAATCTTGAGAGCGAAGGTTTTTCACATTTTCCATGCAAACGAATCAAGACTGGCGATGTGATGAAAGATGCAGTCGATTATTATTCCCTGATCGCAGCCGAAAAATCATCTATTGTACGTGAACTCAAGCTGGATTCATTTTTACTTTGCACCTTACACCGTGAACAGAATACCAATAATACGGAAAACCTAAGTTCAATAATTCATGCATTCAATCAGTTGAATGAATTTTGTACAGTAGTGTTGCCACTGCATCCAAGAACCCGAAAGTTTATAGATGAACACAAAATTCATTTGAAATTTAAGGTAATTGAACCTGCAAGTTATTTTGATATGCTGGAATTATTGCGGCATTGCAAAATGGTGATTACAGACAGCGGTGGACTCCAAAAAGAATCATTCTTTTTCCAAAAACCCTGTATCACACTACGGAATGAAACAGAATGGACGGAATTGGTGGAGCATGGATTCAATGTATTGGCAGGTGCGGATACGTCCAGAATTATTTCTGCTTATAAGGAAATGCTGCACTGTGATAAAAATTTCAATATTGATTTGTATGGCGATGGTCATGCTGCCGAAAGAATTGTCCAGGCAATTTTGTGATTTTATTAAGTTCAGCAATTCGTTATGGAAACAAATAGTTTGAATGATGGAATAGGAGTGCAAGGGAGTAATTTTCCGCTTGTGTCTCTGATCATTCCAACATTCAACGAAGAGAAATACATCGGACCCTTGCTGGAGCAGTTGTTGAAGCAGGATTATCCGTTTTCAAAAATGGAAGTGTTTGTCGCGGA
>Ga0154020_10004294_pt1 | contig 17004 bp, 27 predicted proteins | sample Klosneuvirus_201_FD_109709 | JGI IMG/M metagenome (GOLD analysis project Ga0154020, IMG submission 109709) | Active sludge microbial communities from wastewater, Klosterneuburg, Austria - Klosneuvirus_20160825_MG | ecosystem: Engineered > WWTP > Aerobic digester > Activated sludge | place...
AAATTCTTCAAGCGGATCCTGAGCGGCAGCACGCGGCGAACATCCTCTTCATAAAGGCTCAGGCTGTAGCGGTAGAAATAGTTGCCGAAATGCCGCCATGCGCGCGAAAGCAGGATGTCCATCTTGCTGCGGGAGATCGAGTCCGCATAAAAAGACTCATTGATGAAGATGATCTCAGAGGCCCGAGTACCAGTCATAGCCTTCGTTTGCCCAATAATCCTGCGGCCGTTCGTTCATAAAGTCTATCCGGCCGATGCGCTTCAGCTGTTTGATGCCGTATTTCGTCGGCGAGGCCAAGCGAAGAGGCGCTCCATGATTCGACGTTAGCACTTCGCCGTTCATCTCGTAAACGAGCAGCGTCTGCGGATGCATTATAGACGGAGTGTCCCATCCGACAAAATATCCGCCATCAGGCGTTGCGAGCGAAACGTAAGGCGGCATCTCTTCGGGCGACTTCCATGGCGTGAAGGCCGCGACGAGATCGGAGAATTTCGGGCCGGTCCATTGAACGATAGCTGACCAACCCTCGATGCACTTGAACTCGGTTATGTACTCTGACTTCGGCAGACGGTGAATGTCGTCCATCGTGAGAATAAGATCGCTTGTGCGGCCCGGAATGCCGCCGATATTCAGACGCCAAGCCGCAAGATCGATCTCGCTCTCGATGCCGAGCATTCCATTGACGCGTGCAGGACGTGTGATCTTCTCCGTAGGGAATTCCGCCGCAAGACGCGCGGGACGATAAAAGGCAGAGGTGACGGTCTCGTTGAATCGAAACACTTTTTGAAGAAAGCTGACCTTTGTTTCCTCGGGCATCCAACGCCAACCAAAAACGCCGACGAGAGCTGCAGCACCACCGAGAAGAAATCCGCGTCGACTCTTTGAAGCAAGTATCTTGCGAGCTTCGGCATCGGACAGATCTTCGGAAAGCGAACGGCGTTCATTAAGTACGTTTGCGGAATTCTCCTTCCCGCCCGCCCAATTTGAATCTTTTTCGCGTTCTTCGCTCATTCGCCGCTTGCCTCCGTCTTTATGACCTCAACGCCGGTTATCATCGACTGAAAATTCCGCCAGCCGGCCAGCACGACCTGCACGACGTGCACGACGAAGAACGCCGCAAACATGATCATCAGCCAGAAATGTTCCCAACGCGCCCATTCGTAGCCGCCGAGCAAAGATGTGAATAATGACGCCTGAAGCGGTTTGTATATTGCAATGCCGGTCAAGATCGACGCCGCACCCATCACGATCACAAGCGTGTAAACGATGCGCTGAGCGTCGTTATATTTCCCTTGCGGCGGCTTTTGGTTTGAGATGTGGAGTTCGAAAAGAGCGACGCGAAACGCTCTCTTAAATGATCCAAACGTCGGTAAGAGGCTGCGGTATTCACCCGAAAGGATCAGGTAACAGGCGTACGCGACGCCATTCGCGGCAAACAGCCACATAAAGAAGAAGTGCAGCTGCATTCCTTCGGCGAGGCGATAGGGAATTCCTAGAGAGCCGTAAAAGCCTTGCGGGAAAAAGTAGAAGATCTCGCGGCCGAAAATTCGAAGTGAAAAGACGGCATTCGCCCAATAGATCAGCAGTCCGCTCCACATCATCATCGCGAGGAGCGGAAAGTTGATCCAATGCATCCAGCGGATCGGCGCCCGATGTTTTTCTTCAACGCGTGCAGACATAATCGTTCGGCAAGCGGAATGTGAAGAGCTTGCTCAAGACATCATTTCGTCCGAGCAAGCAGAACAGATGCGGTAGGCACGCCTTTTTTCGGCAAGCTACCAGGAAACGTTCCCTCCTTTTGACGTATCGATCTGGGTTAGTTCGACGCCTTCGTCAAAAAAGAAGATCTTCATATTGTCGAACAGCATCTGCTGCGAGTCGGGATTCGAAACATCGAGCCCGAAATGATTGATGAGCTGCATCTGTTTTCGCTGCCATTCCTTCCAGCAATTCTGACAGATCTCCTTTGAGACACGCTCTCCATCCTCGCTCGGGAACGGCGCATAGCCGAGCGGCTCGCCCTTTTGTCCGCACTTTGTGCATTTGAATTTGTCGCTTCCAAAAATAGCCATAGGTAAGATCTCCGTATGACTCTATTTATATCAATTTGAGAGAGCCTTTGCAGTTCGGGAGAAAAGTCTTCCGACGAGAACGAAGATAACGCCGACCAGGACGAAGCCCGCGATGACGCCCGCCGCGTTGCGAAGTCCCACGCCGTAACCGAGCTTCGAGATATCGACGAACCAATACGGATACCAGCCTGTGAACGCTCCGTGGATCAATGAATACGCAACGTAAACAAGCGGATACGATAACCATTTGAAAGCATCGGGCCATCGCAGACCGCTCTTTGGCGTGCAGATGAACCAGAAGACAACGTAAGCGACCGGAATGAGGTCGTGAACAGCATGATCTGCGACCGCCCACAGGCCCGTTAGGCTTGCCCGAAGCAAAAGGCTGTAAACAAGGCCGACTATCGTTATATAGACCGCGACTGCGGTTTGAACTCCCGGCCGCGAAAAGAATTTGCCCGGTCGAGTCGTCGGGAAGAACGCGATCGCGGATGCTGTGGCCGCGACAACGACGTTGGTTAGGATCGTGAAATAGCTAAAGAAGCGAATTATTCTCTCGCCGGCATCGACACCTTCGGCCCGAGGCTGAGCAAGCGTTAGGTAGAACTCAAGCGCGATGGCAAGCCAGCCAACAACGGCGATCACTCCGGCGAATCCACGTTTCATATCGTCCTATCCTGCATTGCGTATCGCTTCGAGTACATCTGCGTCTGCCGGCCGAAAAAGGCTCAATGGCTGCACCTTCTGATACGCGAGCTCGCCGGCCCTATCGATCACAACGACGCCGCGAGCAGAACGGCCGGGAAGCCACGACTTCATATCGTACATTTCAGATACGTTTCGGTCCGGATCGGATAAGAGCCTGAGCGGAAGGTCGTGCTCGGCGGCAAAATCCTTATGCGACGCGACAGAGTCGGTCGAGATACCGACAACCTCTGCGCCCGTCAACTGATATTCGCCCCAATGATCTCGGACCGAGCAAAGCTGCCGCGTGCAGACTGGCGTATTGTCGCCGGGATAAAAAAGAAGTACGACCGTACGCCCGAGTTGCCCGCTAAGCGTCCAGTCCTTTCCCTCGCCGTCCTTCAAAGTAAAATCCGGTGCTGTGTCTCGGATCTTCATAAGTGCGCTTAAATAAAAATGTCGGGCTCAATCTCCCATGAAAATGCCGCTCGAAGATCCTTCAATGCGCGAGGTTTTATATTGCGAAGTTTACGCCATGTGATCTTTTTGCGAATCGGTTCAGGGTTACTTTCGAGATCTCTTCGGGGGCCATCAACAGTTTTTACTCTACCCGTAAGAAAGTTATAACTCAAAGCGGTCGAATCGTACGAATTCCGCATATAGTCTTCTCGATCTGCACCGATAAGGACGAATTCTCCATTCCGGTATTGAAACTTGTACGAAGCATTTGTGGCGGCCCAACTGCCCATACTTTGCCATAACTCAAAATCCAACCTCAACACCCCTCTTCGTATTGACATACCTTGAAATGGCTCTGCATCCGTGGGTGACTCCGGTGTCGGAACAAAATAATTGTTTTGGACGGCAAGACGATATCCTCCGTGACCTTTTTCTGCTAAGAGAATGATCAGAATCCGCGGATTCGTATCGAATTCGCTGCCATATTGGAGCTTTGTAATGAATTTGCTAAAAGTCCCTTTTATGTGTAAAGCAAGGTCAGGCTTCGCGTCGCCGTTTAAATCGCCGCTCACTTTGCTAACTACATCAAAGTGCGCCGGAACAAAGTCCTCGATCTTTGCGCCACGCGATCTAATCTTTGGATAGTCGGAATTGCCAGGCATTGGGAAATGGATCTCCTGGCCAATACATGGGGCGACTAGGAAAACCACAAATATATACAGTAGTGAAGGTTTGATCCTCATGTTCTTATTTTAAGAGTCTCTGATATCACGAAACGAATCACCCGATCCGTAAAATCCGGTGCTGTGTCTCCGATCTTGATCATATGTTCTTGCGAAAAAGTTCCCGAATGACGAATGCACCGATCACCACGAAGGCAGTGTCGAAAGCACCATTCTATACTCAAACACAGCGATCCCAATCGCAAAAATGAGCAGAATCAACAAGCTCAGGCACGCGAGCCCGATAACCGTGAGCAGCTTGCTCACACGCCTTTGGAAAAGAGTCGCAACGAGCAGAACCTGCCCGACGAGCGGCAGCACCGTAAAAGGATGGAGCACCGCCATAGGTTCTGCGAACGCACGGGTCAAGACCTCAGCCTCGGCTTCGGCAAGGAACGCAGCATTATTTCCACCGCCCCATTCGAGATAGCCGAAGAGCGAGGTCAAGACAAGGCCGAGATTCAAGAGCTTGAGTTTCATCTAGCTGAAGATGTCGTCGAGATCCCTTTCGGTCTTCGCTTTCATCAGCCGTTTACGAATTGCGGCCATTGTTTTCGGGCCATCTGAGAATCGCCCGGCTTCCAGGTCGTCCGTGCCCTTCTGTATCTCGGCTCGCAAGGCTTTAAGCTTCGCTTCGCGGATCTCGTCACGCTGCTGTAGAAGCCTCAGGCCCTCGCGCACCACCTCGCTCGCAGAATTGTACATCCCGGCCTTTACTTTTTGTTCGACAAGCGTTTCGAGCTCGCGCGTAAGAGAAACATTCATAGAACAAGGGATAACAGAAACTGTTATCCATAACAATCTTTGTTATGGACCGCCGCCCGCTATATGTCCGTTGTCGAGGCCTCGACGAGCAAATTCAGGATCAGCTCGGTGCTGGTCATATTATCACGCAGATTCTCTTTCTTTCGGCCTTTGAGCGCCTTCTTCTTCCGCATCTCATTGAGACGTTCGGAGCCGACCTGAGCAAGCCACCGTTTGAATGGCTCGGCCTTTAGCGACGGGATCGATTGAATGATACGCAAGAGCCCTTGCGCGTTCGCGCGATTTGGGCTCTGCCAGCCACCGGCAGTTTTTATCGGAAGGGGGGTAACAAGTTGTCCCCACCCTTCCGCAAGAGATCTGTCCCTCCTGCGCATTTTCTTCAAGTAATCCTTTGTATCTGCCGTGCCGGTTAGAACCCGTACAACATCTGACACTACGAAATACCAGTTTTCGTCCTCCTCGTTCCAGACGGAGCGAATCTGCTGTTCTTCAAATAATTCTACTTCGTTCTTGTTTTTCATAATTCTCTAGAAAGCCGGGCTAGTTAAAAAAACAGCTGTCAGCCATCAGCTATTGGCTTTTAGCTGCTTTCTTGAAAATCGCGTATGTCTTTGAAGGGCTTGTCCTTATCCTCAAAATCCGGGCGGTAGTAATGGGAAGCGGATTCGTATTCCTGCATAAAGCCTTCTTCCATTCCTAGATCGTCGAGCAGCGAAACGGCCTCGAACCATTCGCCCTCGGAAATACGCCGAGAGAGCAGAATGTAGCGGTCGTCTGTCGCGGCCTTGTTCGTCGCGTAGTATTGCGCCATCAGCGAGATCGCTGTTTTGGGCGAGACTTCGTCGCGGATCCAACGCAAATTCGCTTCGAGGTCGGCGATATCATTCGGCAGAACGAGCAGGCGTATCAGAAGCCCGCGTTGAAGCAAACCATCACTATCAAATACAAGTGAACTGCCCATCTGCCGGTGCATTTCCTTGATCGCCGCACGGGCAAACTTCGGATATTCGCGGATCTTGGAGAATTGAAAACCCGCATCGGCATCGGCGTACTTCAGATCCGGAAGATAGATGTCAACCAGGCCTTCGAGCAATTTCAGCACCTCGACGGAATCGTACGCATTCGTGTTGTAAACGATCGGCAGGTCGAGGCCTTGGTCGGTCGCGAGCAAGATCGCACGAGCCATCTGCGGAGCGAAATGCGTCGGCGAGACGAAACCGATGTTGTGACAGCCGCGAGATTCGAGTTCGAGCATCATCTCCGCGAGACGTTCGACAGTGATCTCGTTCTTGCGTTGGGTTTTCCAGGTTTGTGAGATCTGGTAGTTCTGGCAATACACGCAGCGAAGGTTGCAGTTGCCGAAGAAGATATTCCCCGCTCCGCGTGTACCGCTCAAACAAGGTTCTTCGCCAAAATGCGCAGTGTAGCTTGAGACGATCGGTAAGAGCCCTGAATAACAGGCCGCGATCTCGTCTTTCAGGCGGTTGTTGCCGCAATCTTTTGGGCAGACGGTGCAGGACTCGAGAAGGCGTTCAAGGCTCTCGATTTGGCTCTCGAGTATGTTCCTTTTCGAGAGTTTCTGCGATCTTACGCCTGAGTCTGCGTTTTCCATGAGCGTTGTAAATATACTTGTTGATGATCTCTTTCGGAGCAACGTAGTTGGCAAGCGTCCACGTGAAATCCATTTCGGCATTCACCGTCGCCGTCGCCATTCTTGTTTCCAAGAGCATTAGGATGCTGCCCCAAAAGAGAAAGAGAATGCCAACGATCCCAACCGGGATCGGCACCCAGCGATATGTGTTGAAAAAAGCGGCGACAGCGATCGTAACGCTCGTCAGAACAAAAAAGCCGAGCCCGTAGTAGAACGTGACCATTGCTCGCTGCAAAAGGCGGGCACGGCTTGTTACCTTATCCAAAAGCTTAACGACCGTGTCGATACGGAGTTCATAAAGAGTGATCTTCGCTTTATCGTCGTCAGTTATTAGGTCGCTCAGGCGATGCTCCAACTCACGAGTGCGATCGATCACGCGGCCGAGCCGTGTCGATGTAGAGAGCACGAGCGAACCGGTCGCCGAAATAAGCAGCGTCGGCGTGACCATAGCCGTCAGAAATTCGATCGTGGAACCAAGTGCGTCCGGATTTATGTTTACGAGATCGCCCGCTGCCATGCAAGAAAGTTTACCCGAATCAGGGCGAGAAAAGAACTAGGCACGTGATCTCAATACGCGGTCGGCCTCCGCCGACATTCTTCCGGTTAGCATTAGGCCGATCATCTTAAGATCGCTGATGAGCGACCAAAACGGATATTTGAAGGTCGCCGGTCGATTCTTTTCTACAACAAAATGCGCGAACCACGCGAACGCGTAGGCGACGACGAAGAAGAGCGGGAAGTAATACCAGCGTCCTGTGGCGATGAAATACACGAGCAGCGTGATGCCGAGCGTCGTGCCGATGAAATGCAGCCAACGCGTCGCCGGCTTGCTGTGCTCAGCAACGTAAAAGTCCCAGAATTCCGCGTATGTCTCGATCATCGGTTCGCAAAATAAACTACCACGATCGTCTGGTTATGGCATCCCGCCGTCGGCGGCGGGCATCAATTGAGAATAGGCGTTCTTCCGGAGGATAATATGAGAAGACAAGTACTTATTGCAACCATTCTTCTCGCCGCATTGGCGATCGTCGCGAACGGACAGGAAACAAGCGGCCTCTATAACCCTTCGATCGATATGGACGGCTTTCTGAAGGTCTCGCAGGATGCCGCCAAGCATCGTTCGACGCGGCGGCTTACCGAAGCGCAGTTCATTGCCGCGAGCAAAGAACCGGGCGTTGTGATCCTCGATGCACGCAGCAGCGAGAAATTCAACGAGCTGCATATCGCAGGAGCGATAAACCTGAGCTTTCCCGATATCACCGTCGATAGCCTTGCGAAAGATCTGCCCGACAAGGCGACCAAGATCCTGATCTACTGCAACAATAATTTTGAGAATGCTCCGAGCGCTTTTCCGACAAAGGTCGCGCCCGCGTCGCTCAATCTCTCGACGTACATTTCGCTATACACCTACGGCTACCGAAACGTTTACGAGCTCGGCCCGCTGCTCGACGCGAAGACCACGAAGTTAAAACTCATTTCTGCAAAGGATGAGGTGAAAGTACGGCCGGCGGCCAGGTGAGATATGCGGGCTCATCCGGCCCTGACAAGTTCGGCGACGCCGATGCCGAGGAGGGCAGAGACGACCTTTAGGAAAGCTCCCAAAGCGGAGCCTGCAACGGTGGAAAGGAATCCCGCGAGCACCGGACTGCGCCCACGCTTCAAGAGATAACCTGTGAGCAAAAAGCCGCCGATCGCCATCGAACCCGTTACAAGCAATGCCAATATAACAAAAGTCCCAAGTCCGTAACTTGCCGTCTGTTCGCTATATCCATTCATAGCAACGAGCAGAAAAAGAAGGACCGCAACGCCCATGATCGCATTGATCGCCGCGATGAGAAGTGCCGCAATGATCTTCGATGTCATTCTACCTGCCGCGTTTCGAGCGACTATTTCCACAGCAGTTTCAGGCCGTACTTTTTGAACCGTCGGAATTCCGTATCACCGCTGACGAGCGTCAGCTTTCTTGATATCGCCTGCCAAATGAGCATCCGGTCAAAGGGGTCATTGTGGGTTGGTTCTTTTAGTTTTGCGTAAGTGACCGCCTCGTTTGGGATCAATGACAACGTTGCAATGCCCATCTCGCTTGCCAACGGTATCAGGTCATCGGTTGAGATTCCTCCAAGATCCATTTTCCCGACACGGGTTTTTATGGCGATTTCCCACAGGCTGACGGCACTGATAAATATCTCGTTATCGGGGTTTTCCGTTTCCGCGAGCACCTTTGCCGGAATTCTTTCCGAATTCGCGACCTTCCAGAGAAAAACGTGAGTATCAAGCAAATATCTCATTTGAGATTGATGAATTCCTCTTCGGTCATCTTGAAGTCGTCGGCAAACACTATGTTCACTTTTCCATCAAGGATCCCAAATTTACGCTTCTTCTGTTTCTCTTTCTTCTTCGGCGGATTTATCTCGGCAATCAGCTTTTTACTCTTACCATAGGTAATCCCAAAACTCTCGCCCTGCTGAACCTTTTGCAACACCTCCGAAAACTGCGCTTTTAACTCACCGACCGCCATACTTTTCATAACAAGAGTATAGCACCGTTTCTTGACAAATTGACAAGGAAAAGTTGTTCTCCTTTAATCCCCTGAGACCCTTTGTTTCAGCTTAGATGAGATTTCATCTTGGCCTTGGGCTTCGGCAAACTCTATTAGTGTCATGTCGCCAACAGTTGAAACGCTTGGGTCGGCACCTTGTTCCAATAGGCCGATAACCGCATTAATATCTCCCCGCCTCACGGCGTTAGATAGATTGTGTGTTGCTCGTGCCGCTCTCTTCTTCTTGGCCTCATTTTGACGCACGCTCTCTTTTCGAAAATTCTCTTCTCGTTGACTTTTCGCAATTGCCAGAATTTGCTCATACTCCTCGATCGATTTTGCACCGCCTGAGTAGTATGAGTAACTTCTTGTATTCTTAAGAATCCAGTCGAGAAGGCTACGGTCGGAATCTTGGGAATTTTCAATAAGTCCCCTGAGCAAGGTGACACTTCCTAGTCCGCCGACAGAATCCTCATAAACAGACACCGCTTTTGCCAAGGTGCTTCGACCGGCACTATCGAGGGCGTTAAAAAAGTGATTTAGTTTCTTTCTTACTTCGGCTGAAAACCGACACACACTCGAATGATCTCCTGCTCCCGGTAGTTTACGTACATCATCATATCGATCGGCAAGACCGAGTGAGAGCAATGTGTCTATTAACTCAGAGTCTGTCATCTTAATCGGCAAATGCCACATTCAATCGCTTAAGCGGCATTGATTTCTTCTTATCAAAGTCATCAACACCGTCGCGGTTGATGTGGTTGTAGAGGATATCGCGTTGTTGAGGCGTGTAGCCGGCTTCGCGGATCTGGTATCGGAGTTCTTTTTCGTTGGCGTCGGTGTTCGCACCGGCGGCGGAGACGACATTTTCCTCGATCATTATCGAGCCCATATCATCGGCGCCGAAACGTAGCGCGGCCTGCCCGATCTTTAGGCCTTGCGTGAGCCACGAGGCCTGTATGTGCTGAATATTATCGAGAAAGAGCCGCGAGACGGCGAGCATCGTCAGATAATCGATACCGGTCGGTTCTTCCGTGATCTTTCGTCCAAGGGCGGTGTTCTCGCGCTGGAACGTCCACGGAATGAAGGCTGTGAATTTACCGCCAACGCCCGTCTCATTGACGCGTGCGAGGGATTCGTCCTGCAGAGAGCGCACGAGATCGAGGTGGCGGACGCGGTGTTCGATCTTATCGCCGATGCCGAACATCATCGTCGCGGTCGAGATCAATCCTGCGCGGTGCACGGCACGCATCACGTCGAGCCATTCTTGCGTGGTGCATTTTGTTGAGACGCGCTTTCGCACTTCGTCATCAAGGATCTCGGCTCCGCCTCCGGGAAGCGAATTCAGCCCCGCAGCCTTCAGACGCTCGACGATCGTGTCGTAATCGAGCATCGAGATGAGCGAAATGTTGTGTATCTCGGGCGGCGAAAAGCAATGAAGCTGGAACCGCGGATATTTCGCATGCAGCGTCGATAAAAGCTCCTCGTACCACTCGATATTAAAATCCGGATGAAGGCCGCCCTGCATCAGAACGCCGGTGCCGCCGAGCTCGATCGTCTCGTCAATTCGCTTCTCGATCTCGTCGATGGAATGGACGTACGTGTCCGGTTTTCCCGGCCGCCGATAGAACGCGCAGAACGTGCAGACGACATTGCAGACATTCGTATAATTGATGTTGCGGTCGATGATGTACGTAACGACATCGGCGCCGTTCTTTCGGCGTCGGATCTCGTCGGCGGCAAGGCCGATGCGCAATATATCCTTCGATTCGAGAAGCGCAGTGCAATCTTCGGTCGAAAGGCGTTCGCCCGCTAGGGCCTTATCGAGAATTGGCTGGACCGTGTTGTTCACGTGTCTGATTTTATCAAAGATTTGAGATTCCGGCTTGCCGCTATAAGCTGTTAGCGAGATTCTGATTCGAATGGCAAATTCCATCAAATTCAAAACGATCCTGGATCACGCGCCCGAAACGTCCGGCTGGCATTTTCTCGTCATCGAGAAGCGCACTGCCGATAGACTCTCGTTCAAGGATCAGTACAAGCGCGTGGTCTGCTCGATCAACGGCGGCGAGCCGTTCCAATGTGCGCTAATGCCGTCCCGCGGCAAATTCTACATAATTGTAAACAAAAAGAAGCGCGAGACGCTTGGGATCGCTGCGGGCGACAAGGTCGCGGTCGAACTCGCGATCGACGAGAGCAAATACGGCCTGCCGATGCCCGAGGAATTTCGCGAAGTACTCGACCAGGATCCCGACGGCGACAAATTCTTCCACAAACTCACGCCCGGGAAACAACGCTCTCTCCTTTATTATCTCGGCAATATCAAAGACATCGATCAGCGGATCCATCAGGCGCTCCTCATCGTCGATCACATCAAAGAACACGGCAAGGTCATTGATAAGGTTTTGTATCAGGAGCTAAAGCGGCCGACATCGAGAGACCAAGATTATGACTGACTTCACAAGATCACAAATTGATCGATTGGGTAAACGTCTCAGGCAGAATGATATTACCATCGAAGACAGGCATTTACTGGATGATTATCGACGTTCCTTTTCGTCCGCCTATAAGAAGGTGCTCTTCGTGCTTGGGTCGCACCTAGGCCTCGCACCTACTGGCCGGCCTTCAAAGTCAACCATCTCTATAGTCGGCAAGCTTCGTCGCGAGAGCATCCGATTGTCTCAGATGCAGGACATTGCGGGCTGCAGAGTGACCGTGCTAGGCATCAGTGAGCAAGAAGCGGCAGTTGACGCTATTAAATCGATATTTAAGAAAGTTAGTGTGATCGACCGACGCGAAAAGCCAAGCCATGGCTATCGCGCTGTTCATATAGTTGCGGAAATGGATGGGAAGCTGATAGAGATACAAGTTCGCACTCAGCTACAACACTTATGGGCAGAAAATGTTGAAAAGGCTTCGGATCGTTTCGGCGGAGACTTAAAATACGGGGTCGGAGACTCTAGGGTCATATCCCGAATTTTGGAGCTTTCGCGTCTAATTTCTGTAGCCGAAGGCCAGTATTCGCCAAATTCGAACCGTGATAGCGAATACAGGGCCCTTTTGGACAACTTGGAGGAAATTTTAAGAGATCTTTCAGAAAGCTTATAGGACTCCTGGATGATATAGTTAGTACAGCGCATATTGGCGGTGAAGTATGTTCTTTTTGATCGAATACAACAGAAGTATTGGCAAACTTGTAAGTCTCAGAACATTCTCTAGGCTTAAGCCGGCCGAGGACGCAAGAGCTGAACTGGAATTGAGCCTGCACTCAACCGGGACAGAGCACGAGGTCGTCGTTCTCGAAGCCGAGAGCGAAGCTGCCATCAGAAAGACGCACCGACGATATTTTGAGGACTTAAAGGATCTCCTTCAGCCCCTGCCGCTCTAGACTCCTGCGCATCGATCGCTATTCAATGAAGGTTAATGGTTTGTTGCCTTCTAACAAGCGATTCTTCTCAGCGAGTTGAAAATAAAGCTGAAGCCCGCGCATCATACTCTCATCGATCGAATAGGTGATGTTCCGACTCAGATATTCTTCCATCTCATCGTGGCTCAGTCCGATCTCGTCGGTGTAATTTGCGGCGATCTCGTCGATGTGGGCGACGCCTTCATCGCGGGCGGCGGCAAGATCGAGCGGGCATTTAGCCAGATGAGTCATCCACATCGCGAAAACGAACCCGAGGCCGGTATTTTCACCCCAAAGCTCGACAAGGTCGAACTTTCGAAACGGTGCGTCCGCGCTCGGCGAGTCCGCGATCCGAAGCGAAGGGTCGCCGATCAGGAGCGCGCAATCGGCGTTCGCGAGCATCTCGTCGATATTCGGAGCAGCATCTTGCCAACTTGGCTCGCGGGCCAAGAATTCACGGAAAATTATCTTCGTGAGAGCCGCTGACGTGCGTGACGACACATCGAGAGCGACGCTTTTCACATCGGCCAGTTCCATTCCTTTTGTTACGAGGCAGACGCTTCGAACGCGTTCTTTTGCCCCGACGCAAACATCCGGGATCAGCCTCACATTTGGGATCGTTTGATATGAAAAGACCGGCACCAACGCCGCATCGACCCGTCCGCCCGCGAGAAGTTCGGCTGAGCGTGCCGGAGCCGTGTCCATTATCAGCTCGGCGGAACCGCGTAGCGAGCCGTATAGAAAACTCCAAACGAGTGGTGCCGTGTTCGAATAACTTGAGGCCGCAATACGCGGAACAGAGAGTGACATCCTGCAACTATCTTATCCGTCAATGGCGGCCCCAATCAAAAGCGGATCTTTTGGTTCGCTCCCGATCCTTGAGCGGAAGGCCCGGTTTCCCGGAGATCCTTTTCTTTTGCGGCTTGCCGATCGCCGTGCGAGCCAGGTTGTTGTTGAAACGCACTGCAATCGTCTAATCTAAAGGTATATGAAGGTAAAGCATCTTTCGATCGCGGTATCGATCTTAGTTCTTTTTGCAGCGGCGGTGTTCGGCCAGCGGATCGTTGTTCATGACCCGACGCTTCCGGCCAAGGACGGCGACTCCGAACCGCCAAGATCGATCGCGAAGTTATACGAAACGAAGATATTGCCGCCCGTCGCGAAGAAGCTCGTTTCCGACGGCTGCGCGAACTCGCCGACATACACAGGTGCGGTGACTGGCTCATTCACAAGGGCCGGTTCGAAGCAGACTGCGGTCTTCTATCAATTCTGCGAGACGGGCAACGGCCTTGGCTGGGTTGGCCTTGCGATCATCGAGAAAGGCAAGCTCGTCGCGAGCTTCGTGCAGGATTCGGGCTGGGCGTTCAGCATTGGTAGGGTGCCGGATGTGAATCGCAATGGAGTTGACGAGGTCGTGCTCGAATTCGGCGGCGGAATGCATCAGGGCGAAGGCGGCACGGGCGTTTCGATCTACGAATTCAAGGACAACAAGCCCGTCGAGCTCGGTTGGTATCAGTCCGCGAAGATCACGGACACAGAGGCAACGACGGCCTGGGTTCTCACCGCAAAGCCCGGCAAAACGCCCGTATTCTACCTCCAAAAGTACTTATCCAAGGGCAACGACAAATGGCGCCGCACTGGTGCGAACAAGGTCTATCGGCTCAAGAAGCTCGATGGCGGGAATGATTTTGAGGAAGTAAAATGAGCAAGCTTTATGACATCACGGTCGGCATCTCGCCCGATATGCCGATCTACAAAGGCGATCCCGGCGTCGAGGTGAATTCGTTCAAGTCGATCGCGGCAGGTTCATCCGCGAACGTTTCGCAGATCTCGTTCGGCGTGCATTCGGGAACACACGTCGATGCACCGAACCACTTTATCGATGGCGCACGACGCGTCGATGCCCTCGATCCTGAAAAGCTTATGGGACGATGCCGCGTCATCGGCGTTCCCGAAGATGTGGTCGCGATCGGGCCCGAACACGTCGGCGAACTCGACGGCATTCAGCGAGTGCTTTTCAAAAGCCGCAATTCGGCGTTCTGGAATACGCCCGAGGACGGATTCCGTTCGGATTTCAGCTATCTCGTGCCCGAAACCGCCGAATTGCTTGTCGAGAAAGGCGTCGTACTCGTCGGCATCGACTATCTCTCGATCGAGAAGAGCGGCTCGCCCGGCCATCCCGTGCACAAAACTTTGCTTGGCAGCGAGGTCGTCATTCTTGAAGGTGCTGACCTGCGCGAGGTCGAGCCCGGCGATTACGATATCATCTGCCTGCCTCTCAAATATCACGGCGGCAACGGCGATGGTGCTCCGGCTAGAACATTCTTGGTGAGAAAGTGAAAATTTCCAATGAGAAGGTCAAAAATAATGCGAACTCTTAATTTTATCGTCTTTGTTCTCTTCCTGCTTCTGCTTCCCCTCGCGGTAGCTGCTCAAACGCAAAAACCATTGAAGGATATCGCGATCAGCGTTGAGGGCGGCAAAGCCCTTCGCCTGGATGCCTCTGCTTTTACGAAGTTTCCTCGGACCGAGCTGAAGGTCAAGGATCACGATGGCAAAGAATCGACATACTCGGGCGTCGAGCTTCGCGAGATCTTAGGCGCGGCAGGAGCAAAATTCGGCAAGGACTTGAGGGGTCCGATGATCGCGCAATTTCTAACAGTTGATGCTGCGGACGGCTATCATGCCGTGTATTCGCTGACGGAGCTGGATCCGGAATTTTCTGAGCAAACGGTCATTCTCGCGGACACAAAGGACGGAAAGCCGCTTGATGCGAAGAACGGTCCTTGGCAGATCATTGCTTCAAAAGAGAAGAAGCACGCTCGCTGGGTGCGGCAGGTCGCGGCGCTCAGGGTCGAACTCGCAAAATAGAATGGCGGCGGTCAATGATAAAAAGTATCGCGAACGCGTATTTAGCATCGTCCGAGATATACCGAGCGGCCGCGTGATGACCTACGGCCAGCTCGCGATCATCCTCGGCGAAGGCTACACCGCACGCACCGTCGGCTTCGTAATGCACGGAGCCGACACCGACAAAGTGCCGTGGCAGCGTGTAATAAATTCGCAAGGGAAATGCTCCACCGGTAAACTCACAGTTCCCGTAAACCTGCAGCAAACTCTCCTCGAAGCCGAAGGCATTGAATTCAACGCCACGGGCAAATGCGATCTTGGCCGACATCAGTGGTTCCCCGATGGATCCGAATCCAAAGACGACGAGCAAACGACTCTTTTCAAGCGGTGAATGATGACGCAGGTGGTTCTGACGGATGCGGACGAAAGAAAGGCTCCCGGAGATCGAGAGCCTGATCGAGACTAGTTAGAGATAAGTTCGAAGATCAGCCAAATGCGACGAGCCGCGGGTTTGCCTTCTTCTTCAGGAGACGCTGCAGTTTCAGCCTCGCCTTGTGCAGCTGTGATTTCGATGTGCCGACCGAGCATCCGAGGATGCGGGCGACCTCTTCATGCTCGAAACCTTCGACGTCGTGCAGGACGAAAACGTTCTTGTAACCGTCCGGCAGCTGTTCGATCGCGTCTTCGAGCGCGATCTTATCGACGACCTGCATCTTCAGCGGGTTTGATGTCCCGGCGACGATCTGGTCGGGCGTCTCACCTTCCTCGGTAACTTTCTCGAACTTTACCGTCCTCTTTCTGAAGTGCATCAAGACCTGGTTAACGGTCATACGATGCAGCCAGGTCGTAAAGGCGGAATCGCCTCGAAAACTGCCGATCTTGCGATAGAGCTGGATAAAGACGTCCTGGGTCAGATCTTCGGCTTCGTGCGCATTCTGCAGCATCCGCAAGCAGATCGCATAGACCCTGCGATGATGGCGGTTATAGAGTTCCTCGAACGCCGGCATACTGCCTTCTGCAGCCGCCTGTGCAAGGTCGAAGTCCTTCGCCTTCTTTATATTTGCAGCCGGAGCCGTGTCAAAGACCACGTTATCCGCGCTTACACCATTGTGACTATGAAAAACCGGAAAGTTTAATGCTTCTGTTGTCATTGCTCTCCCCTCCTGACCTTTACTTAAACAATTGCCGTGCCAAACTGAGCTTTTTCGGGGACAATTCACTTAAACACGCCTGTTTTGCCGATTTGTTCAACTTTTTAGGCATATTTTTTGTATTCGCCGCGCATCAAATATTGGTTTCGGCTGTCTAATGAACGAGCGAATGCGGCCAGAGTTGCACCAAATGGTGCATTGTTGTCAAAACGGGCGGCCCAACTCGATTATTCTCTTGTAAATGCTAAAATCTGCATATCAATTGGACACCGAACATCCTATGCGGTTCGTTTCAAAAACCGTGAAATTCCTTCACGCTATAAACTTTAGATCAGCGATACTGCTCATACTGTTTGCGGGCATACAGGTGTCGGCGCAGGACGCAAAAAAGCCTGCTGCACCGGTTGAAGACAAGACTCCGGCGGTCATGCTGCATCTGCCCGAATGGGAAGCGGTGAGAAATTCAGCGGTCTATGCGCGAAATGCTGCCGACCTCACTAAGGTGACCGGCGAAAGGCCAGAACTTGCGGCGATCGATTTTACTGAAGGAGTCGAGGCGGCGACGGCCGTTTATTCCGCGGGAAGACTCGTGATAGTCGAGTTCCCGACGCCGCAAGTTTCCGTCTTTGAAGATCAAAAGATCACAGCGGCAATTCCGCCAGGAAGCACGACCGTCTATCGCAGGATCGGGAATTATAGTGCGTT
>Ga0154020_10004295_pt1 | contig 17001 bp, 17 predicted proteins | sample Klosneuvirus_201_FD_109709 | JGI IMG/M metagenome (GOLD analysis project Ga0154020, IMG submission 109709) | Active sludge microbial communities from wastewater, Klosterneuburg, Austria - Klosneuvirus_20160825_MG | ecosystem: Engineered > WWTP > Aerobic digester > Activated sludge | place...
GGACCAGCCTCTTCACCATAAGCTTCGATACGCATGGCTTTGGTGAAGCTGCGGCGTTTATAAACGTTTTCTGCAGTCAGGTAAGCCCCCAGCCCGAACAGAAAACTGCCCAGAACAATATACAGAATGTGGTAATTGAGCAAATTAATAAACCAGTGGTTGTAACACATCAGAATGCCGCTGAAAAAAACCATAATGGAAATCACAAACCGGTAGCGGTGCGGAAACTCATTTTCAGCGCGGACATAATCTTCAATAAACTGCAGGCGCTTATTCTCCCTGTGCCGGCGCACTTTTTTGCGCACCTCATCTTCTTTGCTTGCAATCGGGGCCTTCTCTGGTTTACGACTGTAATAATTTTTAAGTAACGCGTCGTATTCAGACTTTTTTTCCGGCTCGCTGAGTATGTTGTATCCCTGGGTCAGTATTTTAAAATATTCCTCTGCGTGCTTATTCTTAGGATTCCGGTCCGGATGATACAGCTTTGCCAGTTCGCGGTAGCGCTTTTTAACCACCTCTGCCTCAGCATAGGTATCAATTTCCATTAACCGGTAATAGTTGTGTTCTATCAAAATGCTTAATTTAAAATTAACTTGCCGTTTCGCAATAAACTGCTATTTTTGCACAATTGTATAACGGGTATGGAAAATAATCAATTGTTGAACGACAGACTTCCCTATGGTAACGCTAAGCTATTCCTCGGTATTGCCTCTATTGTTTTGTCTCCGGTTATCGTCGGTTTTATCCTGGGCGTTATTTCGGTATATCTGGTCGACAAAGATACACAAATGCTGCAAAGCTATCCCGGAAATTACAGCGAAAGTGCCGTCAGCAATCACAAACAAGGCAAAATCTGGGCATGGGCAGGATTCATTATATCTGTACTGGTCACCCTGATTATCATCGTACTGTTTTATAAATTTGGCACAGTTGATCCCGATAAGATCAAAGCCCTGAGCGAACAAGCCAAAACAAAATAAGCTTTCTGTACAATTCTTTTGGTACGGTTTTCGTTTGATCATTATAAATGTTCAGACCAGTCTTTTTTCTCGCATGCCTTTTTCCTTTTCTGCTGAGTGCGCAGATTAAAGCCGATAAAGCGGTATTCGACCACGGCGATATACGCCTGTTCAACAACGACACCGCTTGGTTCACATTGAACAACAGCAGCAGTAAAACTGCATTTCTGTTGCCCACAATGCCCAAAGACGATTACGCTGTTCTGACGGACGGCCAAAGCATTGCACCAGGCGGCAGTATGCGCATTGGAATTGTGTATTACACAGGCGAAAAAGGCCGCTTCGAACAAAAAGTGCCGCTGTATTTCAGCAACGCAAATGAGCCGTTGATTCTGCATATAAAAGGCAACATACGCAGCATACACGAAACCGCTTTCAGCACCTGTCCTTCCATCGAAAACAGCCGTCCGCTGAAACCTGAACAGATACCGCTGCAGATTACCGTCAGAGATCTGTCCAACTCAGAGATTCTGAGTTCGGTAAAACTTGAAGTCGTTAACCGGCGCGTAGCATATAATTGTGTTCCCGGTTATGAATCCCGCACATACAAATGCAAATTGCCCTATGGACTTTTGGCGATAAGTGCAGAAAAGACAGGATACGAATCGTCTCAACTTAGTTTTGAATACAGCGAAAACAATTACCAGTGCGTCGTATTCCTCAAACGAAACATCCGATCAGACAGCATGGTTAGAAAAGAACCTGTGTACACCTTAAAACAGGAAACACGCGATACGGCATTCAGAGAAGACATTCCGCTATATGTGCCCGTTGCCTATGCAGACTCGGGCTTCAACTCATACCGGTACAAACCCAATCATCTCATTTTTATTGTCGATATCAGCGGCAGCATGAAAGATTCCGGAAAACTGAATTTCCTGAAGCGCTCTATGAGAGAACTGACGGCCATGATCAGACCCGGCGACTACATCACCCTGATTACGTATACAAACAAAGTCAGAGTTGTTTTTGAACACAAAAGCGGACTTGAAACCTCTGCCATAAACACCGCCATCGACACCCTGAAGGCTGGCGGCGGCAGCAATGGCTCACAAAGCCTTGTGCTTGCCTATGAACTGGCAAGAAAACATTTTATCAATGGCGGCAACAACCAGGTTTTTATTGCAACTGATGGCCTGCTGAACAGCAGCAAAATGAGCAACGAAGATTTGTACCGTCTCGCAGCTAAGGCCTACCGGCAAGACCATGTTATATTGTCGGCCATAGGATTCGGTGACGATGCGGCGGCAATTGCTTTCCTTCAGAAACTGGCCAGAAGCGGTCGTGGCAACTTTCTGAGAATAAGGAATCTGGAAGCCGATTTGCGCGCACTCGCTGAAGAGGTAAAAATCCAGAGCCGTATTTGAACATCTTTTCCGCTTAAACGCCTGCGCGCCGAATATGTACCATATTCTCTCCACCTGTTGACAAGTATGGCGCGCAAAATCAGGCCGATTAACCCGAATGAACTTACTTTGTAATTTTACATGCAAAGATGAAAAACCTCTTAATGCTCAGCTTTCTCTTTATGGCCATAGCTGCAACAGCCATGCCCAACGATTCCATCGGCACTAAAATTGTTGACGGAAAGCGCTACATTATGCACAAAGTCTCTAAGGGAGAAGGTGTATACGGCATCAGCAAAAAATACGGCGTTGCGGCTTCTGACATTTTTGCCGCTAATGCCGGATCTGAAAAATCCATCACAATCGGACAAGTGCTGCTCATTCCGAAGGGCAGTGCAGGGGCCAGTACCGCCGGCAATACCCAAAGCAGCTCCGCCGGCAGTAAAACCGAAAAAATCTATCATACGGTTGCCAAAGGTCAGACGCTCTCTACCATTGCCAGACTGCACAGCACCAGTGTGGCAAAAATCAAGGAACTTAATAAGCTTAAGTCCGACAACATTCAGCTTGGACAGAAACTGGTTGTAGGGGTTAAAACCACGGAAATGACGGCTCCTAAACCTACAGCACCAGTTGCAGTACCCGATAAAACACCGGAACCGGAGAAAAGCGGCGTCAGCGACCCGAACAATGCTTACAGCAAACCTGACCCTGCAACGGTTGCTTCGCCGCAGAAAAATGTGGTTGTAAACACCGCTCCAGTTCAGGAAGCGCACGCTGCAGACAACCCTGGTGTTGTCAATACCACATACAGCACAGACGACGGAGATGAAATCTCTGAAAATGGCACAGCCGTAATTTCAAGTGAAGGCGAACTGAGTCAGGACAGAAGTTTCATATTGCATCCAAGCGCCAAAATAGGCACCATCGTGATGATTATAAACCCCGGAAATAACAACACCGTTTTTGCCCGTGTGGTCGGCAACTGTAAGCCGGAAAATGGTGTTATTCTAAAAATGAGCAAGACTGTTGCCGAAAAACTGGGTGTTTCAGAAAATGCCGAAGTAAAAGTCAGTTACGCCAAGTAATAGCCTGCATATTACCGTTCCGGGTCCGCAGTTTGTGCAATACTTTGTGCTCGGCTGCTGGGTTCTGCTGTCTTTCGCTTACACCCTTTCTCCGGCACTGCTGAGCATTGCTTTTATCCTGCTTTGCATTCCGGGCTTGCTGTTTTTCAGAAAAACCGATATCAGCAAACCCGAACGCTTTCTGATGCTTTTGTTTGCATTGTTTTATGCCAGCACGCTGCTCTCGTTTCTGAATTCCGAAAACACAGCCGAAGCCGGCCGGAAACTGATACTGAAACTTCCTGTATTGTGTTTTCCTTTGCTGTTTATAGCACTCAGACGAACAGATGCGCGCACGCGCTTACAGATGGCAGCAGCTTTCTTATATGCAGTCTATTTACCTGCTGCGGTTAGCGTTTACAATTATCTGATCAATAAAACCCTTTTCGACCAGTTGATACTGGAATCAAAACCCCTGCCCATAGAGTTCGGTTATGGCATTTACCACATTCAATTCTCAGTTTTAATGGCGGCAGCTGTTCTGCTGGGGTGTTTTCATTTGCTGCAGCGCAAACGCCACACCGGTCAGAAGAACACCATCCGCTTTATAGCCATACTGACCCTCCTTAATTTTGTTTTTCTGCACATACTGAGTGCACGCACAGGTTTGCTGGCCCTGTACGCCGGACTGGTGGTATTAGCCCTTTATGAAGGGCGAAAGCTTCCGCTGAAAATGAAACTGTTCGGACTCCTGGCCGGTTTGCTTTTACCGCTTTGCCTTATTCTGCTCAGCAGCTCTCTGCAAAACCGTTTGAAGAATACTGCCGAAGACCTAAAAGTGGTATGGAGAGGTGCCGATGCCAACGATTATTCATTTGCCATGCGGGTGCAGGCATGGCAGAATGCAGGCGCAGTGATTGCCGCACATCCGTTTACAGGAGTTGGACTTGGTGATGCCGATTCTGCACTCTATGAACATTTTGGCACCTTTAATCCGGACATTACACCTTCTAACCGCAAAAATCCACACCTTCAGTTTCTGGAAACGGCCGTTCAAAGCGGCGTAATTTCGGCCTTATTGTTTCTTGGTATTATCGTCCTTATGCTTTCCGGTGCTTTTGCCTCCCCTTTGCCAATCGCCATGGCATTAATGCTTTTTATCGCTTCATGCTTTGAGAGCATTCTGGAAAGACAAAGCAGTGTGATTGCCTTCAGCATGCTGCTGGCGTATGCTGCTCAGTTTCCCGAAAAAACAACAAATTCAGGCAAGGATAACACGGATAAAATCAGCGTTTAAGCTCCAGTTTCTTTCGCACTTTACCGCTTTTTTCAATCAGGAACCAGAGTCCGTTGGTTTTGCCGCGGCCTACGAAACAGTTCTGTGCCTCTTCTGCACTCAGATTGCTGAACATACCGGTCTTTTTTTCTGCCAGTTCGAGATCGTCGTATTCCAGCAAGCGGACGCGTTCGCCTCTGGTATTGATGGCGGAAGTTTTGTATAAGCCTTTCACCGACGGATCACCCTGATAGAGTGTGGCAATTCCATTGCGGAATGTAGAAGCTTTGTTGCCCTCCGGACTGCAAGACTTTAAGCCGGTTTGTATCTGAACACGGCCTGCTGTATCTATATATACAATCATACTGTCTACCGATACGGCACACAAACCTTCTGAAAATTCCGGCTCGAAAGCACAGGGCAGTTTAAACCCTGCGCCTATGCGAACGTTGAACAGGGTGTCGGTAAAAACAAACTTACCGCAAAACACTGTGTCGCGAATATCCATTTGCTCCAGCTGGTAGGTGCCGCAATCGTAATAAAGCAAAAGTCTGTTGTTCTGATGGGGTCTTTCAGACAAGCGTTTAGCCGCATTCTGTTCATCCAGCGGGTATTTGCCGCGCAAAGCTGTCCTGGGCACTTCAAACAGCGGTGGTGGTGGCGGCGGCTGATTTACGACCAGTACGGGTGGTTCAGGCTTCCTGATTTTCGGCAGGACACTTACCGTTACCTGTTCTCTGATCCGTTTGCCACTGCGATCGATGTAATACACTTCATAATAATGTTTCAGGGTATTTCCGCCCCTGTATACTTTTGCCCGGCCGTTTCTGAACGGCAGCACCTTATGCTTATGAGGCGAGCAGGCCGCCAGTTCTGTTTGTATGCGCACCTGCCCGAATGTGTCTATGAATGCAATGCGGTTTCGAATATTTACAGCACAAAGACCTTCACTGAAACGCGGTTCGAACCAACAGGGCAATTCAAATCCGGGTCTTATTTTAACTTCGTAGTTGCGGTTCACAAATACCATGCGTCCGCAGAGCCCGTTGGTATCGCCTTTTTTATACAATGCCTCGTAAAAGGGATCGCAATAAAAAGGAATGCACATCAGCCCTTCACTGAACCGGTGCTTTGCCTCGTATGACTTGCGCAGCTGACTGTCAAGATGCAGCATTACCTGACCTTTAAGCCCGGATGCCGTAAACAAGAGAAAAAACAGCAAAAACCTCATGGTATAAATTTCGCCTTCAGGTTTTCATCCGGTAGCCAGCAGCTTTCTTTCTTGCCAAACCAGTTGTACCGCTTGCGGGCTATAAGGTCGTAAACCGGATTGCGCAGAAATGACGGAATCAGCAAAAAAACAGATAAGAGATTCAGCGGAAACCGGAGTTTGCGGGCAATCATGAGTACGGCTGTGCTTTTAACAAAATATTTTCCTTTGTGCTGCAATATGATGGAATCCGTTTTTCTTAATACCGGATCCTGAATGTTTTGCGCTGCATAAACGCCCTGAAGGGATGTGAAACGGAAATGATTGCCCTTGTCGTGGCGGATAATCCACTGCACACTGGAAGCACACAGATTACAGACACCATCGAAAAACACAAGGTCTTTTTCCATAGCTCAGAATACCGGTGTGCCTTTGCGCACCTTAACACCAATACTCTCTATGCCGCTTACCACACTGTCGCGCATGTTCTGTTCTATTGAGATAACGTATTGTCCGGCACCCGGCATTTTCCGGTCTTTAAACATCGGTAAGTCATAATTTACAGAACTGCCGGTTGAGCGTCCCAGGGGTTTGCCCGTCTCATCGGTCAGTGTAAAATTGATCCGTTGTGTGTTCACCTTTCCGTCGGGGCCTTTGATGTGGGCAAGCAGATATAAGTTTTCATAAGGATATGATTTCTGCATTCTGATTTTCAGATTGAAGTCATAATATACATTTGCATCGTCCACCTGAAACGGATAATCGGCAATTTGATTGTAATACCACTTTCCACCCGGTATATCCGTCATCTGATCCATGATCTTGTTGCTGTCAGAACAAGACCAGATCAGTAGTGCAGAAATAAGGAACATCAAATTCTTCATTTTGCAAATTTACACAAACGGAGGCAAAAAACGGCAATGCATAACAGACCTTTTACACGTGTATTAATGTTTGAATCTGCACTTACCTCAAACGGATAACAGGTCATTAAAGCAGCTGAAGAACAGGGATGTGGCTTTTTTAGAAAGGCGATAAAACCAATCATAATAATCCGCAATAAAAAGCACAATAACTGAAAATATTTCTTTAAGTTTGTTGAAAAATTAACTCAAAAATTCCCGGATGCCGGATCTCCTGTTTCAAAACATCGATTTGCTGATAGACCTTGTTCTGGCATTTATCACCATGAGTCTTGGCCTGAACCTGAGCAAGCAGGATTTCAGCAACATCATCGCTTTCCCGGGCTCACTTACCATCGGTCTCATTGCGCAAATGGTTCTGCTGCCGCTGGCGGCATTTGCCCTTATGCTTACTTCCGATCTGAGTCCCGCGGTTAAGGTGGGCTTCATCATCATCTCGCTATGCCCGGGCGGTGTAACGTCCAATCTGATCAGTTATCTGCTTAAAGGGAATGTGGCGCTGAGCATATCGCTGACGGTGGTCAACGGCGTTTTATGCATGTTCACGCTGCCCTTTCTGGTTAATTTGTCTCTGGATTATTTCTTCAACAAAACGATGCCGATTGAGTTGCCGGTTTTCAAAACCATTCAACACATCGGTATGGTAACCATATTGCCTGCAAGTTTCGGCGTCCTGGTGAGAAGCAAACTGCCCAAAATTGCTGACCGTCTTCGCCCCATTCTGAGCTACCTGCTGCCAGCCCTTCTGCTGCTGATATTTTCGGTTAAATTTTTTGCGCCGGCAGACAAAGGCGGCGTTGAAATCAGTACCGCAGAATTTATGGAACAGGGCTTCTGGGTCATTGTACTTAACTTTTCAGGCATGTTTCTGGGCTATCTGCTGGGTGCCGCTTTCCGGATCAACCTGAAGAACAAAGTGACCATAATGGTTGAAGTTGGCCTACAGAACACCGCACTGGCGCTCCTGGTGGCTGGCAATATTTTAAAAAATCCGGATATGCAGAAACCGGCAATGGTTTATGCCATCATCACCTTTTTTTCGACGTTGATTTTTGCCTGGATCATCCGCGCCATTTCCGTTAAAATCCGTGACCGCAAAAAGTAATCTGATACCGGCCGTTTTACTATGTGCGTTTTGCATCATATTTCACTGTGAAATTTCAGCACAGCGCATTCCCGCTGCCGGCAAATCCGATGCACTCGAGATTGCCAACTGGAATCTGGAATGGTTTGGCAAAACTGCCGCAGGTTTTGGCCCCGACAACGACGCATTGCAGCAGAAACTGATACTGGAAGTGCTATCTCAGGCCGGAATAGACATCTGGGGATTCTGTGAAATTGCAGAAGCCGGGGCTTTTGATTCAATGATGCGCAAATTGCCTGAATTCGAAGCGGTGCTGGCTGCTTATCAGCCGGAGCAAAAGACAGGGCTTATGTTCAGAAAAGACCTGTTTTCACTGGTCGGAACCCGTTTGCTGGGCACCGGGCAAAAAGACAGCTTTTCTACGCGCCGTTTCCCTTTTGAAGTTAAACTGGTACCCAAGCAGGACATCGGCATCGATACGCTGTTTCTGATTGTCGTGCACCTGAAGGCCAATACCGGCAACGACAGCGCAAAAATGACTGCGTACAACAGCCGGAAACGCTCTTCAGAATGGCTGAAAATGCATCTGAGTACCGCCATGAGAAACAGATATTGCATGGTATTGGGCGACTGGAACGACGACCTTGATGTGTCCATTTATAACCGGCTGCCCTCGCCTTTTGCCAACATGCAATCCCCGGGTTTTCCGTTTGTGTTTATCAGTAAAAAATTCAGCGATGCAGGCAGCGGAACCACCACCGCTTACACGGATGCCGTAGATCATCAGCTGATCTCGGCCCCGCTTCAGAGCAAATATCAGAACGACTCGTGTTTTATCTGGAGACTGGACCGGTATATCACAGATTATGCCCATACATGCAGCGACCATTATCCGGTGTATGCACGCTTCAACATGCATGCATCGTCTGTTCGCGAATCCACCGAAATGCTAAGACCGGTAATTGTTCCGAACCCGGCTCAGCATGTGCTGCGCATCGCAGGATGCCCATTAAACACCCATCTTCAGATTTTTGACTGCCGGGGCAGCTTGCTGATCAGCCTTTCAGATTATGCCGGTGAAGATCTGGATGTGTCCATACTTTCAGATGGTGTTTACACAGTGAAAATAAACAGCCCAATAAAAACAGACACCCTTTTATTCTGCATTCAGCACTGATGGAAGATCAGATTAAAAAACATTACAGCAAACAGGAAGCGCTGCTTAAAATTGAGCATTACTGCAGTTATCAGGAGCGCTGCCAGATGGAAGTCAGAAATAAATTGTATGGCTTTGGCCTGAACAGCACAGATGTAAACGAACTACTGGAAGGCCTTGTCCGCAAAGGCTTTTTGAACGAAGAACGCTTTGCATGCGCCTATGCAGGCGGCAAATTCAGACAAAAGAAGTGGGGGCGGAATAAAATCATCCGCGAATTAAAACTGAAACAGATCAGCGAATATTGCATCAAAAAGGCGATGAAAGAAATTGACGCATCTGATTACAGAAACAGCCTGATTAAAACAGCCGAGAAATACGCTGCCTTGCACCCGACGGGCAGTATTTACGCCAGAAAACAAAAACTTCTGAAATACCTGATGGGCCGAGGCTATGAATATGAGGAATGTCAGCAGATTATGGATTTGATTGTCTGAAAAACTGTCTGAAAACCGTAAATTCGCATTTGTTTATGAACCCTGAAAAAATCAGCAGCACATACATCTGGGAAGTACTTGAACGCATCAGCGACCCCGAGATACCGGTTCTTTCGGTGGTCGACCTAGGTGTGGTGAGAGAAGTGATTCCGCATGACGGTGGTTTTGAGATCCGGATCACCCCGACTTACAGCGGATGTCCGGCCATGAATATGATAGAAACCGAAATCCTGGCAACAATGAAAGAACTGGGCATCAATGCAAGCGTAAAACTGGTACTTGCACCTGCCTGGACCACCGACTGGATGAGTGAAAAAGGCAAACAAAAACTGAAAGCATACGGCATAGCCCCACCCGAAGAAGAAGGCATCAGCATCAATACCCTTTTCGGCAGCGCTCACCCGGCAGAATGCCCGCACTGCAACAGCCGGAATACAGAGCTCATCAGCCAGTTTGGCAGCACCGCCTGCAAAGCCCTTTACAAGTGCAAAGATTGCCTCGAACCTTTTGACTATTTCAAGTGCCTGCGCTGAGTCTGTGCGCTTTGTTTTTGCAAAGTATTTTTTTTGCACAAATGCCTACATTTCCATACCTTTGCATTTTTTGACAAATACTTGTCATAGAATAGCAACAACGACTGAATGGCAGAAATTAGATTAGGAAAAGCAGCATCGGAATTCAATGTAAGTACGCAGACTATAATAGAAAGTCTGCAAAAGAAAGGTTTTGCCATAGACAATAAACCTACGGCCAAACTGACTGAGGAAATGTATGGCTACATTTCCGGCATTTTTTCTTCCGATAAAGAAGCAAAAGAGCAATCTAAAACTGTTGGTCTGAAACTCAAGAAACGTGAAGAGACCGTTAAGGCAGATGAGCCTACTCTGAAAAAGAAATCAGAAGAACTTCCCCAGGAGACAGAACCAGAAACAGAAGTATTCGTTAAGACGCTTGCCCCGGAACCCCCAGTGGTAAAAGCACCGCCAGTTGTTGTTAAAACCGAAAAAGCCGAGCCAGCTGAAGAAAAACCGGTAACACCAGAAGTACCTGTACCGGCAGACAAACCGGAAACACTCGGACTCACGGTTAAAGGCAAAATAGACCTTTCGAAAGGTCGCAAGAAAAAGGAAGACAAACAGGAGGTCATAGAAAAACCTGTAGCTCCGGAAGTGCCGCTTGTAGAAAAACCTGTGGCTGAAATTCCTGAAATACCGGCCGTTGTTCCGGAAATTGAGGACGAACGCGAACTGGTGAAAGCCAACCTCGTGGAACTGGATGGTTTGACCATAAAAGGCAAGATTGAGCTGAGGCCTGAACCGCTGATGAAATCCAAATTTTTATCGCCGGCAGACAAACTGAACCGCGAAAAGCGCAAACGCAAATCCGGTCCTCAGAAGGTCAACATCCAGCAGGAAATAAAAGTTAACCGCAGCACCAATCTGAGAAAAGATGAACCTAAAAAGGAAATTACTCAGAAAGAAATTCAGGACAAACTGAAAAAGACCCTGAATAAAATGGATTCAACCGGACGCGGAAAAACATCCAAATCCAAATTCAAGCGTCAGAAGCGAGACGATCACTACCACGCCAGGAGCGAGGAACGCGATAGAATGGAGCAGGAAGAACGCATTCTGAAAGTGACCGAATTCCTGACGGCCAACGACCTTGCCAAAATGATGGACGTTCAGGTTACACAGGTTATTTCAACCTGTTTTTCACTGGGCCTGATGGTGTCTATCAACCAGAGACTGGATGCCGAAACCATTACACTGGTGGCAGACGAATTTGGCTTTGAAGTGGAATTTGTGGATGCGCAGGATACCATTGCCATTGAAGAAGAACAAGACGATCCCGCAAGAACAATACCCCGCCCGCCGATTGTAACCGTCATGGGTCACGTAGACCATGGAAAAACTTCATTGCTCGACCATATCCGTAAAGCAAATGTTATTGCCGGCGAAGCTGGTGGTATCACGCAGCACATTGGCGCATATGAAGTAAAATTGCCGAAAGGTCAGAAAATCACATTCCTGGATACACCGGGTCACGAGGCATTTACAGCCATGCGTGCCAGGGGTGCCAAAGTAACCGATATTGCCGTTATTGTTATTGCTGCAGACGACAGCATCATGCCACAGACCCGCGAGGCCATAAGCCACGCACAGGCTGCTAACGTTCCAATGATATTCGCCATCAACAAGGTGGATAAAGACGGTGCAAATCCCGAGAAAATCAGAGAAGAACTGTCTGCCATGAACATTCTTGTAGAAGAATGGGGCGGAAAGTTTCAGAGTCAGGAGATATCAGCCAAAAAAGGACTGAACATCGATAAACTGCTCGAAAAAATATTGCTGGAGGCTGAATTGCTGGAACTCAAAGCAGATCCTGAGCGCAGAGCAAAAGGCACCATCGTTGAAGCACGCCTCGACAAAGGTCGCGGTGTAGTGGCCAGTGTGTTGATACAAACCGGAACACTGAGAGTGGGAGATCATCTGGTGGCCGGATCCAATTATGCTAAGGTTAAGGCGCTTTTCAACGAACGCAACCAGAAAGTAGATGAAGCAGGCCCATCAACCCCGGTAAGCATGCTCGGATTTTCCGATACGCCATCCGCCGGTGATCCGCTCATAGTACTCGGTTCTGAAGACGAAGCAAAAGAGCTCGCCAACAAACGCGAACAGCTGATGCGTGAACAGGGCATCAGAACAACCAAACACATAACCCTCGACGAGATCGGACGACGACTGGCCGTAGGAAACTTTAAAGAACTCAACCTGATCATAAAAGGCGACGTGAACGGCTCTGTGGAAGCACTCAGCGATTCCCTGCTGAACCTTTCAAACAAAGAGGTTTTGGTAAAAGTGATACACAGAGGTGTTGGCCAGATAACAGAAAGCGACGTTTTGCTCGCCTCTGCTTCCGATGCCATCATCATTGGCTTCCAGGTCAGACCTTCATCTGGTGCTAAAAAGATTGCCGAAACCGAACAAATTGACATCCGCCATTACTCGGTCATCTATCAGGCTATAGACGAAATCAAATCGGCTATTGAAGGTATGCTGAGTCCTGAAATCAAAGAAACCATCATCGGAAACGTTGAAGTACGCGAGGTGTATAAAATCACCAAAGTGGGCACCATTGCTGGCTGTTACGTAACAGAAGGCAAAGTAACCCGCAGCAGCAAACTGCGTGTTATCCGCGACGGCGTTGTGGTGCATCAGGGCACACTTGAGTCGCTGAAACGCTTCAAAGACGATGTAAAAGACGTTATGAGGGGTTTTGAATGCGGTATCTCGATTAAGAATTTCCAGAACATCGAAGTTGGTGACAATCTGGAAATATTTGAAGAGACCTCAATTGCCAGAAAACTGGATTCTCTATAATATCCTGCTTTAGCAGCTACAATTACGACGTGCTTAAAACAGCTTTAACAGACTGTATGACCTTACGCCGGCAATTAAAATATTGCGCGGTTACAGCTTATCTGTGCGCATATATCCCAGCCATTGCTCTATATGGTATTGCTCAAGCGTAAAATAGTCCACCTTACGCTCTACACGCCCTTTGTTGTAATAACATATAACAGGCAGATTAACACCTGCAAGGCGGATAAACAGAGGCCCGTTAAGCTTGCTGTGGGGAATGTGTTCTGTTTCCGTCTCCTTTAAAAAGAGATCTATCTTATCCGGGTCACCGTTTACAAAGAAATAAAAAGGGATAGCCGGATTTCTGCGTTGTATGACGGCTATCTTCTGAGCAGCAATGCGGCAATGCGGGCAACTTGCACTGACAAACGCAAGTATCATCTTCTTACCACGCACATCGCTAACCGGCCGGTCGGCCTTTTCATTCGCCGGCATGGAATACAAAGTATCAAGTTCCAGCGCATAGCCTTCATAAGGTTTGTTCAGATACTGCTCCGAGTACCCCGGATCTACGGGGTTAACAATAAATACCAGTGCCGTTGATAGTATGAGCACATAGGGCATTAAGTGCGGTATTTTCAGTTCAAAATGAAATGCATGCCTGTAAATCAGAAAAGACAACAGCAGCAGGCCTGCATTTTTAATCAGTCCCTGCAGCGGGGTCATCTGCATCAGTGCACCCATACAACCGCAATCGGCGGTATTGCCCTGCAAAACGAGCACAAAAACCAGATGCACGCTGAACAACAGCAAAGCCAGCATAGCCAGACGAAGACTGTCTTTTAAACGGTAGGAGAACAAGAGCAGTATTCCTATGCCAAATTCAGCTGCAATAACAACACGGGCCACAAATACAGCGGGCAACCAGGAAAAAAAGGTGGTCCCAACAATTTTATATTCAAAGGGTTCAATCGGGAATAACTTGAACCAAGCCGAAATCAAAAAAAAGGCCCCGATCAGCCCTGCACCAAGCACTATAAATGGTTTCTTCATTCTTATTCAAAAAAAAAACGCCTGACCGGAATCAGGCGTTTAAATATACTTGGATCAATTTACTTGAGTTCGCATTTTTCTTTGTAAATCACCTGACCACTGTATTCTAGTGTCTGGGATGTACAATAGTCTTTGCCCTGACGTTTGGTGGCATCGTTCAATGTCACTCTGGTAACTTCACCGTCGCCGTCTGTGCATTCGCACACACGATCCTTTTTACAGGATACCATCAGTACGGAAGCAAAAGCAATAAGGGTTAGTGAAAATAAAGTCTTTTTCATAAGAATAATTATTTAAGTTCACACTCATATTTGGTAAGTGAGCCATTGTCGTCTTCTGTGAAACTTACACAATTGGCTTTACCCTGACGCTTGGTGGCATCATTATAAGTAATTTTGTAAGTCTGACCGCCGGTGGTGCATTCGCATACTCTGTCTTTTTTACATGCGACAAAGCTGAGGGCAGCAATCGCTGCGATGGATAAAATGCTTAGTTTTTTCATATGATTAATTGTTTGGTTATGCAAGTATAGCGAGAATTCCTAAACAAACAAATTGTTTTTGAATATTTTTACGGCAATGGCAATCAGAATTACGCCAAAGAACTTCCTGATAACCAGCAATCCACCCTTCCCAAGCACCTTTTCTATGCGTCTGGTTGATTTCAGCACCAGATATACAACCAGCAGATTAATCAGAATTCCGATGTAAATATTGGCTGCAGCGTATTCCGATTTAAGCGACATTATGGTGGTTAGCGTACCGCTGCCGGCAATGATCGGAAATGCAATCGGCACGATGCTGCCCGACTTGGGATCCGGATCTACTTTAAACAAATCGCGGCCAAGCACCATCTCAAGACCAATGATGAAAATAACGATTGAACCGGCCTGCGCAAATGAATGAATGTCAATACCCAGCACATTCAGGAATTTCTCGCCTACCAGAAAAAATATGGTCATAAGCAAGCCGGCAACCAGGGTGGCTACCTCAGACTGAATATGGCCGATTTTTTCACGCAGATTAACCACTACCGGAATGGATCCGACGATATCGATAACGGCAAACAGTGTGAAGGAGACGGTCAGAATTTCCTGAAGATCAAACATGGCTCAAAAATACAATTCAGGAACTGGATTCAATCCAATTATTCCGAAAGAAATCGGTTAAATGGCCTTGCTGCCCTGTAATGAACCAATACATAATTCAGCAAGCCCGGCTTCAGAATGATTCCGGCATCGGTTTTATGCAGAAGGTAATATTGTTTATTGTATATCAGAGGCTGCAACTGCGCCGCAGCTTTCAGATCCGGCGGCAGCAGTTTTGACTTTTCACCCTGCACCTCTCCGAAACTTTTCCTGAAGTCTTTCATCCCGATGATCTCTGCAAATTCTGCCGGATTTGACGCTATCTTTTGCCTGATGGACAGGAGCTGAGGCTTTTCGGGCATGTAAAATCCGCTGTAAATGCTCAGAAACTCAGGCCCGATTTCGATGTAAAGTCCTGCATGCTGCATCTGCTTTCGCCCCCCTTTTGTAATCAGGGCAGACATCTGCAGTTTATAGGGTGTTTTGTCTTTGCTGAACCGCACATCCTTGTTTATTCTGAAAATGCATTCCGAAGCCGTCAGTGCACCCAGATCATCTTCCTGCTTTAACGCCGCTATCAGATCTGTCACAAAGGCTTCAAATGGCGCCTTTACGTCACTCTGGTATGCGCTTCTGTTCTGATCGAACCATTCTTTGTGGTTATTGGGGGCCAGCGCCATAAAAAAATGCAGATAGGCTTCCGTAAAATAGTGTTTGCTCATGTTTAAATGCCCGGGATTTTAATGGTAAAAAAAAAGCGCCCTTCGCAGGGCGCTTTTGAATATGTTTTTAATTACAATATGCTTAAGGTTTTGACAACGGTCCCTTTATCGGTCTTGACGGACATGGTATAAATGCCACTTTCGAGCCCTTCAAGGTTCATCACCATGCTTTCCGACTGCTCTGCAGTATATGTCCGCACTATGCGGCCGTTAAGGTCTATGAGCATTACGGTTTCGATGGCCGCATCTTCAGAACGCACTGTGACCATCGTTCTGGCCGGATTGGGATACACGCGCACTTTGGCGGATAGCGCATTCTCCAGCAGACTGTTTGATTCGTCGTCGATAATGGTAACGGTATGCACACTGTCGGCGCCAATCAGGGTACCCCATGAATTGTCGCGTATCACCCAAACAATGGTTTCATTCAATTCAATGGTGGCATCATCGTTCAGTTTAGATTTCACTATGATGCTTGGCACCGATGGTGTCAGTATGAACAATCTGTTGGTGCTGGACTGATAGTCAACGTTTCTGGAAGCTGTTCCGCCTTTTATAACAAGCGAAATCTGCTGATTAGAGGTCAGATTAGCACACTGTAAGGTGAAGCCGTCTGAACTGTCTTTGTTTTCTTTGGCGCTTGAAGTGAGGGTTGTAAAACTGAATACCGGCACCACCAGATTAGTGAAGTCCGTATAACGTCTCGGGAACATTCTGTATCCTGAGGCGTAAGGACTGCTGGCATCGTTCTGAGCACCCAGACCCGTCACATTAAAGAAGCCGGAAGGCGCAGCTTTACCATCGATGTCTGTCTCGCTGTCGATTACAATATTAAAGGAATCGTTCGCCGTAAGTACTTTAAGCGTAACAGAAGTATTCGCGGCAAGCGCCGTTGAAGGCCATTGAGACGGATTGGCAAGTTTCACCAGATTATAGCGAACCAGATCAGACTCGGTTGACTCGTTAAGCGCACTGACCACTTTAGCGGCTTTAAGTGCTCTGCCGCTGCCCAGCTTGATGATGGTATCCAGCTGCGCCATTTGCGTCATGCCGTTCAGCTGTGCAATCCGGCCGTAAACCTGAACACTGTCGCCCTCGGTAACGGTGTATCCTTTGGTGCCGCCATTCGGCTTGTATACCTGTATACCTCCTGTATTGTCTATAACGGTGAAGGAAAGGCCCTGAGGACTTCCAAC
>Ga0154020_10004296_pt1 | contig 16999 bp, 11 predicted proteins | sample Klosneuvirus_201_FD_109709 | JGI IMG/M metagenome (GOLD analysis project Ga0154020, IMG submission 109709) | Active sludge microbial communities from wastewater, Klosterneuburg, Austria - Klosneuvirus_20160825_MG | ecosystem: Engineered > WWTP > Aerobic digester > Activated sludge | place...
CACGCGCACTTCGTTTCGCGCAGAACCCGATTGTCTTGGTTCCGGTGTAATTTCGCGCAGAACCTGGTTTGTCAACCGAATGGGGTCAACCGAATGGGGGTGCTATAAATTATTCGTTTCACCCCACTCGGCTGACGAATTGCTCAATGCAGATCGTTCGCCGCAATCAACAATCTGTCAGAACGAATCCAGTGTCAAAATTTCGGACTGACTTGCGGGCAATGCCCGCGCCAACGCCTCCTTGCCAACTGAGCACTGTGTGTCATACTGTGGCCTTCACAGATAATACACATTCCGCATCGGGCGTGCGTATCAGGCCTGTCTGTTTGCAGAAGACAGGCTGGAAGCCTGTCCTACTTATTTCTCGAACGATCCTAAGCGTGTGACAGGCGCAACAAAAAACCATCGGACAATCCCGAAGGACTGGCCGATGGCTCAATTTTTCTCGACGTGGTCAGATCGCCGAGGCTCCAGTTGGTTTCTCAGGCCAACTGCTTTCGGCGGTTTACAAGGGTCCGAATACGTTCGGCGAGCAGAGCTGCGTCGAATGGTTTTCGGAAGGTCTCGCTAAACACCGAACGGTCGAAACCAGAAGCGTTGTCGTCGTCGCTGAGAAGACCGATCAGAACGGTATCGTGGAATTCAGAATTCCGGCGAAGGTTCTGAGCAATCATCAGCGCTTCTTCACGCCCCATGACAAAGTCCACCACCACGCAATCGGGGTGAATGGATTCTGCCTGGATTCCAGCTTCAAAGCCACTGGCAGCTATTTCGATCTTAAAGTCGTCGTTGGAAATCATCTCATTCAAACTCGATCGAGTTGTCAGATCAGAACCAACGAGCAAAATTTTGCCCATTGCTTCGTCTTCCAATTCGCCGAGCGGCATTCCGTGTTCCTTTAGGAAACGGATCAGATGTTCGCGAGGTATGCGTCTATCTTGTGAGCCAGGAATTCGATAGCCTCGAAGTCGTCCGGAATCGAACCACTTCGAAACAGTACGCGGGGCAACTTTACAGATCTTAGCTACCTGACCAGTAGTGAAGATCGTCTTCATGGGCGGGCTCTCCAATCAGTTCTCACTGCACCATCCGGAATCCCGTCCTAGGATCCCGAATCGTCATCACCCGGATGTTCTGCTTTGGTTGAATTACCTGAAAGTAATTCGCTGTCGTGACAGCCAATTCAAAACGAGGATCCAGAATGATGACAGGGGTCGTTTTCTGGATTGCGTGCGGAGCAATCCCGTGCCTGCACAAGGCACTGGGGCGCAATTCACTCTGTACCACTACCGAAATAGCGGACAGCGACCTTATCCGGACATCCCTTCCGTTACGGTCAGACGCTGAATTGCCCCCCTGGCATATCAGCCTATTGTGCTTCCTGGCCTCCCCACAGAGGGCACACTCAGTGTGTCCTCTGCCACAACAGGATGACAATCGCCTGCTTTATGTTCGTCGTTTGGATGGGAACGACTTTAAGATCTTTGACAGACCTGCAGTAACTGCCATGAAGAATGTGAACGCGGCCTGCACCGAACAAAGGATGCGAGTCCCGAAACTTAGGCGATTTGTGCGGAATCGAAGGACTGAAGTGGAGCGGAGGAAACCCCGGGGTTTCGAACTGGGCTCTCCAATCTCAGCCATTCACATCGAACCACGGCTGCCATCATCTCCGTTGGACGGTGCCATACTTCATCTTGTGTTCTGCGATTGTCCCCTCTCCCCCGGCTGTCAATCAACCAGCTTCTCCCCCTTGCAGGCTGTCGATTTAATCCAGAATCGTGAGCGACAAGGTGCTAGCCGCCGGTTTTTGCCAGTATTTTTCAAACAATCACCGGCGGCTAGCGCCTTGCCGCTCACTAAATCGACAGCCTGCTTGCCGGGGGGAGAGGGACATGGAAAACGTTGACTTTGAAAGTACCTCAGTCGGCTCGGCGTGAAGTATAGTTCCCAAACCCTCGTTCCGCACAGGCATCATTGGTGTGGCGATTCTGCATGCAATTGCGTCCAGAGTTTTCCTGCCGAAGCGTGCCGCGGGTTCAATTGCAGTGCTCGTCGACAGGTCTCAATGGCCTCACTCCGATGCTCGATCGACTCCGTCAGGCAGCGGGTAAGGCAGAACGCAACATCGGCGTCCCATGGTCGGCGGATCTGATCGCAGCGGCGGTAGAACAACTCCCGGGTGAATTGTCGTTGATCGTGAAAATGGTCTCCTAACGCTGCCGCGAGTCGGCCTGCCATGTCATCCAGCGAAAGATTCGCAAAGACCTGCTGTTGATCCATTTCCAGCAAGCCGAATTCCTGCCTGATTTTCGCGGCAATTGTGTCACGGTGTACGTTGACGTCAAATGTCTTCGTCATCGGAAAGACGTTCATTACCTTCAGCGCATAGGACAGGCCGGACAAACGATCTTCTGGCAGCAGTCCCAGCAGTTCGTCAATTTTTGAGTCCGCTGGAATGCTGGCGACATTCCATTGTCGTTTCAAAACCTGCTCCTGCACGAAACGACTCAGAATGATTGCCAGCCGCCGATGCCCATCAAGATTGTAGTGGACGTGCTCAAGAAAACAGTTAGACCCCAGCGCTGCGGGCCCTGCTTCAATGGCCAGTTGTTCGGCCGAATCGACGAAGAAAACATTGGAGAGAGTTGTTTGCCTGGCGACGTCACGCACGATGCCACGGAACGAGCCTGGAGCTCGAAATCGGCAGCCATCAAGGTCGCGGGCCAACTCAAACTTCTTGCGCGATTCCGGATATCGTTCCAATCCTGCCAGGCATTGCCCCATGCGGTAGTGCAACAGCGACGAGTCATTCGAAATCGACTCCGCCTGTTTGAGTTGTTCGAGCCCCTCCTGCCACGATTTCGCCACCGTGAGTTCTCGTCCCTTGTCAAAAAACACCCTCCAATGTTCCATGTCCTGGGGATCGAGGTGTTCCGGAAGAAGAAAACTGACTGGAGAGTGACCGCTCAGGTTTGACGCCACCGTCGAAAGTACAATCGGGATTTTTGCGGCGGAGGCCGTCGCAATCATCCGTTCGAGGTTTTCACGATAGGACTCTTCCGCCTGCTTGAACATGGGGCCGTCATGCGGAATGGTTACGCTCGCAGGCAGTTCTTCCATCAAGTCTTTCTGGTCGGATGGCTCATCGACAAGCCCGGAGGCAATCAGTTGGAATAGACGCAGTCGTCGAACCTTCGTTGCCAGTAAAAACTGAGACCTGAACGCTGTGCCGGTCGTGGATGCAACGCCCCCCGGCCCGTAAAACTCGTTGTGGCCAGTATGCACAATGATCAGATCCGGTTGCATCGCGACGGACTGTTTGACTACGTCTTCCACACTGAAACTATTGATGGCGACCATTCCGAGATTGATAATCTCGAATTTACCGTCTGAGTTTTGCTGATTGAGCAAGACCTCTATTTGACGTGGAAACGCAAGCTCGGGCGGGTAGGGAAATCCAAGCACTGTGGACCCGCCCACTATCACAATCCGATAAACGTCATCCGGCTTCGGAATGTCGAATCGCTTCGGTTCGGGCCCAGCCAGTTGACGTCCCGCAAAGTAGCTTTCCTCTGCCCGCAGATTGACCTGATAGTCAAGAATCTCGGGGTCTCCCGGCACCTTGACGAAGAGGCTCAGGTCGTTGCCGACGTCAAACGTTGCGAGCAATACCTCTGCCATCAAAATGATCGCAAAGGGAAACACCAGTGCCGCTATTCGAAAACACCATAACCTGCGTTTCGACCGCCGAACTGCGGGCCGCTGCGCTGCTGACGATTGCTGGCCCTGGCTCGCCGACTTGCGCTTCTGATTTCGGTTATTGTCGGACATCAGTCTCACTCTGGACCGCAGGAGTGTCGGCGTCATTCCGGACTCGGATCCAGTGATCGTGAAACGAGATTGACGGATGAACCTCGACGCTCGGCATGTGACAGGAAACGCAGTCGAAATCCGGTGACACGGAGCACCGCACGGAATCCGGCGACGCGGAATGACACTGCAGGCATTTTTTTTCGTATTGCTCCGTCGTCTGGCTGGCTGCGTGTTGGTGAGGGTTATGACAGGTAGAACACAACAGCTTCTGCCCGGACTGGACGTAGCATTTCGACTGCACCAGGCCGACTGGCTGATAACGTACGATTTTCCAGTTTTCCCGCGTGATCTGACTCTTTTTGACTGAGTCCACGCTGCGGTGACATTGCGCACATATCTGAATTTGATCCGTCGTACGCCACGGTCGTTTTTCAAAACCGGTGTCCGAATCCGTCGGATTCCTGGCCTGCATTACATCCGCGTGGAGGGCACCGCCGGTATGGCAATTTTCGCAGCCGACATTCGGAATGAGTTCGACCAACTGGTCGCCTTCAATTCGGCCTGACGTCGTGTGGCACTCGAAGCAACGCTCCAGAGTCGTTCCACGCATAACACGGCCGAAGTATTCGATGTCCTGATGGACAGTCATGCCAAGTTGACCCGGCGTGAGATCCGCCCGGTCCAGGCCGGTGAACCATGAGACACGGTGTTCGACTCCCGTTGGTACGTTGGTGCCATCCGGAGTCAGCGTCACAAATGTGAGTGCGTGCTCACCCGATCCAAACGCGAATTGAAGAGGAAATCGGTCTCTGCCAAACTTCCCTGGAACAATAACTTCCATGCCGCGCTCTCCCAGAAAATAATGGTACATCTCCTGGCGGTCCACATCCTCAAACGTCATTCCCTTGAATCGATCGCGGAATGGAAAATCGCGTGTGGACCACAACGTTTTTGAATGGCCACTGGAAAGATAGTCCGTGAGTTCCGCTTCGTGGCACTCTCCACACTTCGCCGAACCAAGGATTCGGGGCTCGCTGGCGATCAATGCGGGTGGATCCGGCGGATCAGGTGGCGACGCGGACTTGCCGAGCAACCACCAGATACCGATGATCAGCACTGCACCGGCAGTGCCAGGCAGCAAAAATCGGGCCTTCAACGATTTAGGAGTCTCCATGCGTTTGTTCTATCAAAATATGGTGCAACAGCAAATCCGTTATCTACTTCTCGCGGCGTTAAATGAGTTTTGGTGAGCGGGATGCGTCAGCTTCCCGGTACAACGTCATGTCACCAGGAATACGCAATAAGGCGAGCGGCAGGAAAGGAATTTCCAATGCAGCGGCCAGACAACCATTTGCCATCGACCATGCTGAAGGAAGCAGATCTGAGACAGATCTGCCTACGTTGTAGTCCGACTTGTCCCAAGTCGGATTCCTTCGGTATGGCGACATCTTTTTGGTAGATATGATTCTGCCGCTCGCCTAACAACGCACCCGCCCGTTCACACTGGCTGCTCACCAAACCCCTCATTGATGCGATTCTTCCGGGACAGGAAGCGACGGATTCGCCTGGGCTGCCTGTTCATCGATGATCTGCACGATTTCCTGCTGGTAACGGCGTGACTCTTCGCGACGCCCGGACATGGCGGCCGCCCGAGCCAGACTGCTCAGGTAATCCCGCCGATTCGAGTGGACACCGTACAGTGGAATCAGCGTCGTGTAGGCATCTTCAGCCTCTCGCCGAAACAGGAGCAGGTCGGCCTCAACAATTCGGCAGTCGATATCCGTCGGAGAACTTGCGACCGCCAACCTGATCTCATTCATTGCGGCATCGTATTCACCGCGATCTCGAAGAATCATCGCGAGCCAACGACGAACACGAATATCCTCAGGCTGCCGAGTCAAACACCACCGAGCCTGTGTTTCAGCCTCTTCAGGGTTTCCGGAATACTGGAGTGCATAGGCCAGATTTGCATGGGCCGGATAGAGATCGGAATCCAGTTCAGTTGCTTTCCTCAATGGCTCCAGCATTTCCTCAGGCCGTTTGAGGTTGTCCAAAACTTCAGCCAAGAGAAGCCAGGTACGTGCTCGGTCAGGCTGAAGCCGGGCCGCCTGCTGCGTCCACGGCAGTGATTCAGCGTATCGCCGCGTGCGATAGTAAAGCTCGGCGAGGCTTAAGACGACTCCTGGATCATCCGGCTGATGCTGGTCCAGTTTCTGCAGGGCATCTTCGGCCAGATCGTCAAGTTTTCCGACGACCGCAATATGTGCGATATGCCGAATCGCTTCGGGATACTCTGGGGTTGATGGAGGAATTTCCTGCAACTGTTCAAGTGCAGCTTTCGAGTCCAGTGGCTTCAATAACACCGCGAGTTCGAGACGGGCACCATGATCTTCCGGGGACTCGTCCAGATAGGCAATGTATTGCTTGATTGCACTGTACCTGGCACCGCGTGCAGCGTCCTCCCGGGCCTGTTCAAGGCGGCTCGAACCAGGCGAATGGAACCCCAGGAACGCCACACCCGTTGCACACAATGCAATTAGGGCGGCACCAATCCAGAAGCTGCGTTTTTTATGGAAGGCCATTACCATCAGCCAATTGTAAAGCCTGACGCCCTTCAATCAGAACATGCCGTCGCCCGATTTGTAAAGACCGAAAGATTTGGTTCGTCCCACCAGGCCAACGTACGGTGACGTCAACCGGTGACTCGGATGTTCCGACACCAATTGTCAGGCATCCTTCATCACACGACAAATACCCGGATGAACCGCCGCGGAATCTTGTTGGACGCTTTTCACCAATGCGAACCTCGACAACCGCGCCAATGGCATTGCGGTTGCCATGGACGCCAACCAATTGAATCTGCAGACTCTTCACAGACGTATCGCTCGCTTGGTTATGCAGCAACACCAGACTTGAATTCAGATGCCCGACAGCCAGATCCTGCCACCCGTCGCGGTCATAGTCTGCCACTGCGGAGCTTCGCCCCACAACGTGGTGTTGAAAATACGGACCGCCGGAATCTGAAACATCGGTGAATCGCTGCCCGGCCTGATTCTGGAACAGCTGCGGACGTTGTGCAAACGTCTCATTCTGACCAAGTATTTCAGGCCGGTCATGCACATGACCATTGGCGACGAACAGATCCAGCCAGCCATCATTGTCGAAATCAAATAATGACGTACCAAATCCCAGCTTCAACCGACTTGAACTTCCCAAACCGAATTCATCGGTGACATCCAGAAAATAACCTGCGGCCTCGTTCCTGTACAACGTGTTCGTCTCGCCGTAGTAGTTCGTTACGAACAGATCCGGAAGTCCGTCTCCATCGACATCACCCGCGACCACACCCATGCCGGCTTCGCGCTGTCCGGCACGGTTGAACGCGGTCCCCGATGAAATCCCTTCGTTGGTCAGTTGGCCGTTCCCCTGATTGATCCACAGATCGTTGGCAACAGAATCGTTAGCGACATAAACATCGATATCACCGTCAGCATCAAGATCAGCCGCGACGACACCTAATCCCTGGGCCGCCGGACTTTGCTCCATACCCGCCTGAGCGGTTTCATCCGAAAATCGCCCGTCACCATGACTGCGAAACAATACGTCATGCGTCGGCAAGAGTACACGAGGATGACAGGTGATGCCATAACGTTTGCCATTGCGCTCGATGGTACATAATTCGTAGTTGTCCAGGTCCAGTTTTACATAGTTGACAACATAGAGATCCAGGCTGCCATCGTCATCCAGGTCAACCCACGTGCAGGACGCTCCGAAGCCTGCGTCGGCAACACCGGATACTGCGGCAATTTCGGTGAAGGTTCCGTCGCCGTTATTGCTGAGCAGCCGATTAGGGCCGAAGTTCGTGACATGGATATCCTGGAAACCGTCGTTATCAAAATCACCGACTGCGAGTCCCATTGAATAGTCGGCGTCGTTGAGTCCGCTGACGTTGCTGACATCCTCAAACCGACCGCTCCCCAGATTGCGATAGAGACAGTCCGATACGGACTCAGGGCCGGCAGAGCGTTTTGTCTCGAATGGAACCCCCTGTGCAGCATAAAGGTCCGGCAAATCATCCTGGTCGAAGTCAATCCAGCCGATGCCCGAGCCGAATGCCAAATGGGTATGTCGGTCTGGCGTGAAAGGCGAATTGTGGACGAATTGAATCCCGGATGCCTCCGTTGCGTCTAGGAATGTGGCTGCGTTTTCAATGCCTGGAGGCGCAGCCTCACACAGGTGAAGGGAGGTCGAATGAGCCAACCCGATGACGATTAGAATCATCTGGAGCCAGGTTCTCCCGAGTCGTCGGACCTGTGTACCTGTTTCCGGCCCCCGTGTTTCGATAGTCATGAACATGAAACGGCGCATTGAAAAAATTCAACGGCCCGCTGCGGGGCTAGGAATGGGTAATGTATACTTCACGTGGTCAGAAATGAAGCTGTGGATTTTCTTGCGATTGTCCCCTCTCCCCCGCAATTGATTTTCCAACTGTTTGCTGTACAGAGACCCGGTGTCCACCAACACCGGGTCTCAAAATACTCACGCCGGAGCAACTGCAGGGTTCCTTAGAACTCCCCGAGGACTTCGCTATTATTCATAGTACCGACGCCCCTCCACGTGTTGATATCAATGTTTTCGGAAACAAGGCGGACGCTGCCATCACCAAGCAGGAGTTGAGCACCGCCGACATGTGCACTTGACACACCTCGAGCTCCGGCCTCGTCCGGTGCCAGGTCGTCTACCCAGGAGACCTGGTCGGCGCAAGGGCCTTGACCGGACAGACAGCCTGTGTCATTGGCCGCACCATCCTGAGGTGCCGTCTGGCCTTTGTTGTTGCCCTTGTTGGGACTAGCGGCATTTGGTGGAAACCAGGTATCGGCCGCGCAAAAACCGGATTCTGCAGCCCACCACTGGCATCGCAGGCCGGTAATATTGCTGGGCCCGCCGCTGTAACGGTTGAACAGTGCGCCGCGATGAATCTCTCCGACCATTCCGGTGTTACTGGTGCCATCCACGATGTCTCGCATCCTGGCACCGTGAAAATTCATGATTCCCTGCACTGACGGAGGATCCTGATCACCGTGGCTATTTTTTGCACTGCCGCCAATGCCCGCATAATTTGTCGGCTTTTCACTTCCAACAAAGGGCGTGGGATCGCTGGGGCAAACATAGGCGGGAAGCGTTGTTCTGAGCAGCACAAGTCGATTGTTGGCACCGTTGGCAAAAATGCCACAGGTGGATATGCCCGAATTGTCCAGAACGTTTTGTGTGTAAAGGGGAGCCTGTTCGATCATCGGAAGGATCATCACACGCCAGCTGAATCCTGAACCGTTGACCCATCCCGGGCAGCCCGCATATGTTGCGTTTCGGTCAACGACCTTTCCCTGCGGGAACGTAGAATGTACGTCGTGGTAGTTGTGCAGGGCCACGCCGAGCTGCTTCAAGTTGTTCTTGCATTGTGTCCGCCGAGCTGCCTCGCGTGCTTGTTGCACTGCAGGAAGGAGGAGCGCAATCAGAATTGCAATAATAGCGATCACGACCAGCAATTCGATGAGCGTGAATCCACGCCGAAAACGTTTGAAACAGTTCACGAACCCAATCCTTTCGAAAAAGGGAAGAAAAATCACCGGCCTGCAATGGCACCTCATCGTCCCGCATCATGCCAAGTCAGCAATTCTTAATCAAGGGAAAGCCAGGGCGTTCAGGGGGAATCTGACAGCACCGAAGGAATTGTCCCGAAATAAAATCCTGTCTTGAGCAGACAGGACCGAGTTCGCCGCACTGCCGAAACTGCGGTCGCAGTCTGCCGACGTCGTCAATGTTTCGGGTGAGTCGAACCGAGGGCTTCCGCAGATTCTGCCGCTTGGCGCGCGATGGTCCTGCAATATCTGCCGTTGCGTCCCGACTGACTTTGGAAGGACATTGCTGGCTTCTGCCATCGACTGCATTTCCTGCCGGATGAAATGGAAGTCGCCGGGAATCCTTCAAGAGGAGCGCTCAGGCATGTGCGGACGAGCATTGACCTGACAAATCCCGCGACACTATTGTCTGCGATGTGAAGTTGTTCTGCAGCCACATCCCGGCCAGGCAGATTCCGAAATCATTGTGCGGAACATCCCACCGTCACAACGATGATGATCGCGGTTCCAACGAGGTCAATCTTTCCAATCAGTTTGATATCCTCGGGGCTGTCCACCCACCGCGACAGACGAATCAGCACGCCGAATCAGCTTCTCAACTCAAGATCCTCAAAATTCCTTTCTCAGTGAAAATCGCTGCACTTCATGAGTGCGGCGGTCTCTCACAATCCTCCCGTGTTTCCTCAATACAGTCTGCTCCGCACCGAAATTCACTGCCACTTGGCGGTGCTTTCTCGTCTGCGCGGCGGCTTCGTGAAAACTCGTTGCGATTCAGATGGCATTTCCTGATGCGGTCACGAATCCAGCGGGAGTCTTTCACGGCGACGGAGCTGCATGATGTGTCTTCCCCTGCAAAATTCTGACTGCGATCAGCGACAAGACGCCGCACGGCGGAGCGTCACTGTTCGGCAGTCGTCCGGATTAAGACGAGCGTTCGCCTGCCTCATGACGTCCAGTCTGCTGTGCGGTTGCGCATCCGGGTTGCTGACCATGCCGGGAGCGGGCATGCTCGCCAACCGCTTTTCAGGGGACAAAGCCAAAGTCACGGCAGAGAAAGACAAAAAGTCCGCAAAAGAGAAATTCGAAGAGGGTGACGATGACGAAATTGGCACGAAGATCGACACGCCTCTGCTTTCTGAATACATGAGCGTGCAGGGCAACAATGTCCTGACGCTCCGCGGCGTCGGCCTCGTGACTGGATTGAACGGCACAGGTGGAGATCCCGCGCCGTCGGGAGTGCGAACACAGCTGCAGAACGAGATGTCCCGACGCAACATCAAAGAAGCCAAACACATTCTGGCATCACAGGACACGGCGCTTGTGATCGTGACGGCCTACCTGCCGGCCATGGTCAGAAAAGGCCAGCGATTCGACGTTCGCGTGGCCATTCCGCCGCAAAGTAAAGCCACAAGCCTCAAGGGAGGCTGGTTGCTGGAAACGCGGATGTTCGAAGAGCAGGTCGTCGAGGGACGCGGTGCGCTGAAAGGTCATGAGTACGCAGTCGCAGGTGGTGCGATTCTGACAAATATTGGTGTCAAGAGTTCCCCGGATGAACGTCAGGGCGAACTGATGTACGGCACCATTCCCGGCGGTGCGATGTCCAGAACTGAACGCGATCTGAGCATCGTCCTGCGGCGCGAAAAGAAAGGTTTTCGTAACAGCAAGCGAATCGCTGACGCTGTCTCGGAACGATTCAATCGCTATAACAATTTTGGCCAGAAGATCCCCTGCGCGGAAGCCAAACAGGACGACCTGATCAAACTTAAAGTGCATCCCCAGTACGTCAACAATTTTCCCCGTTATCAGGCCGTCATTCGCAGTATCGCGTTTAATGAGACCGACGTGGCGCGACGGATTCGAGTTGAAAAGCTGTCGCGCGATATCATGGATCCCGAACGAGCCCAGTCTGCGGCACTGCAACTGGAAGCGATCGGCACAAGTGGAATTCCGTTCCTGAAAGACGCGCTAAATTCGATCGACTTCGAAGTCCGTTTCCAGGCCGCTCAGACGCTCGCGTATCTCGGAGAACCGGACGGTATTCCGGTCCTGAAAGAAGCCGCCGCCAATCAACCGGCATTTCGAGTCTACGCATACGTCGCGATGTCTGTGATCGACGACGCAGATTCCGTCATCGCCCTGCGGGAACTGATGGATTCCAGTTCACTCGAAACTCGCTACGGTGCCTTCCGAGCGCTCAAGGAACTGGATCCGAATGATCCGTGGTTACATCCAATGGTCTTCGACACGCGGTTCCTGCTGCATGTCATTGATGTCCCTGGCGAACCAATGGTGCATGTTACGCGTCGTCGAACTCCGGAGGTTGTCGTGTTTGGTGCCGAGCAGCAGTTACGACTGCCAGCCGTCCTGAACGCTGGTGACCATATTCGAGTCATCGGCGCAACCGGCGAGCATGAAGTGGAAGTCATCCATTATAAACTCAACGAAGAGCCGAAACGGCGACGGGTATCGAACCGCGTCGTGGACATCATCACGGCTTGCGGAGATTTGGGTGCAACTTATCCGGACATTGTGCAAATGCTGATCGAAGCGGAACAGCAGCATAATTTTGTCGGAGAGTTCGGCATCGACCGCATGCCACAGGCTGGCCGTGTCTATCTGGCTGGTAACCAGAGTTCCGAAGATGAAGCAGACGAGGCAGATGCGGCAGACAGTTCAGCAAGTGGCAAGCTCATTGGCAACAAACGACTTGTTCCGGAAATGTTTGATGAACTGGACGAAGAAGAGCTTCGGGAGAATGAATCCGAAGAAAAACTGTCAAACCTGAATTTCGACGCAATCCAGAAACAGGACGCGAAGGACGACGCCAAAAACGGGTCTTCCGCGACAAAAGAGCAGGAACCGACCGATGAGTCTGAGCCCACCGGTCCCACAGATCAGTCTGGTCCAACAGATCAAAGCGATCCGATCGATCCTGGAAATGCAGAACCTCCGCAGGTGACCGCCTCCGAAACCAATGGGTCGCAGGCGGAAGCTGAGATGGAATCCTTTGAACCAGAGACCGTCGATATCTCGGCCATGAAAGGCGGCGTTGCGGGATTTGGATCACGTTTCGCGGAGCGTCTGAAAAAGCCGTTTACGAAAAAATAGAACAATGGATGGGCGTGTCTTAAGATTCAGGCACGCAGACCAGAGATTTGGAAGTTGTTGTTCCGAGGCTCCAGTCTCGGAACACACTGCTCTGGAGGCTCCGGCCTCACGATGTTGTTAAAAGATGGGTCAGTCAAGCTGACCAAGGATTCGGTGTCATGCTCAAGTCGCTCGAACTCTTTGGATTCAAGAGTTTCGCCGACCGCACCAGTTTCGACTTTCCATCGGGAATCACCGGTGTCGTAGGTCCGAACGGGAGCGGGAAGAGCAACGTCGTGGATTCCATCAAGTGGATTCTCGGCGACCAAAGCGCGAAGAGCCTCCGCGGCAAGGACATGACCGATGTGATTTTCAACGGTTCGTCCAGTCGCACGGGTTCACAGTTTGCCGAAGCCACGCTGATCTTCGACAATACCAAACGCTTTGTCCCGATGGATCAGGACGAGGTTTCGATCGGGCGTCGGATCTGGCAGTCCGGAGATTCCGAATACCTGATCAATCGCAACACGGCGAGACTGAAGGATGTCCGCGAGTTGCTTGTCGGGACTGGTGCTGGAGCCGCCTCATACTGCATCATCGAACAGGGCCGCGTTGATCAGATTCTGCAATCCAATGCCGCAAATCGTCGTCTGATTTTCGAAGAAGCCGCCGGGATCAGTCGATTCAAACAAAAGCGAACCGAAGCTCTGAAACGGCTGGACCGAGTCGAGCAAAACCTGATTCGGCTGTCTGACCTTGTTGATGAAGTCGAAACGCAGGTCGGTGCAGTTAGAACTCAGGCGCAGCGTGCGTCAAAGTATCGGGATGTTTCCACGGAACTGGAACGGCTTTGGGTCGGACTGGCGGCGGACGACTTTCGACGCGAATCCACTCAACGCGATCTGCTCAAGGCACAGATGCAGGAATCGGCCGCGACACTGCAGGCATTGCGCCTTAAACAGTCGGAAGCGGAATCTCAAGTGACCGCCGCCGATGCGGCATTGGCAGAAGTCGATGACCGGTTGCGCGACGTCGAACGTCGCCGCAGTGATCTGCGCAGTCGAATGGCCAGTCTGGAATCCACAGTGCGTCATCAGGTCGCGCGCGAGGAAGAGTTGAAGGCCGATCTGCAGCGATTGATTCGGCAGCAGAATCTGATGAAAAATCGAGTGATCGAGGCGGAAACAGAGGAGACTCATCTGAAGTCCGTGCTAACCGTGGAACGGGCGGCTTTTGACCGGCGGCAGGCGACGTTGATTTCCGGAGACGAACAAGTTGCCGCACTTCAGCAGGCTCTGGCGGAATCCCGGGAAAACATTGAGGCGGCTCGTCACGCACTGATGCAGCAGGTGCGGCTGAATTCTGAGGCAACATCGACGCTGAGCAATCTCTGCGCACTGCACAAATCCGCCGAACAGAGGAAGAAGACCCTCGAAGAACAGTCCGCGCAACTGACCAGCGTGGTCGATGCCCTGAGCGCAGATCTGCCCGCTCTGGAGGCGGCTCTGATTCAGGCGCAGCAGGCGCTGGAGGAAGTGGAAAACAATGCCGACGGTCTAATTCGCAACCGTGAACAATTGGTACACGAACGCAGTCAGTCGCAGCAGTCACTCGCGGAATTGCGAGAACACCGCAGCGCCCAGGTGGCTCGACGCGCTGTCTTGGAGGACTTGGAAGATCGTCAGGAAGGTTTTGGAATCGGCGTTCGGGAAATTCTGCGACGGGCCGAAGAAGCCGATTCCGCGCCGTGGAATCTGATCTGCGGCAGTGTCGCCGACCTGCTTGACGTCGATATGGAACATGCCGCGTTGCTGGAAGTTGCGTTGTCCGGTCGCGCGCAGCTGCTGGTTGTGACGCAGATGAAGCCACTGATTGATTATCTGAACTCCGGCCGATGTCGGATCACGGACCGTGTCGGCTTCATTTCCATTGAAAATACAGATGTTGCCGGTGGCGATCTGTCGAAATTGCGGGGCAGTCTGCGGCGGAGTGACGACCTGTGGGCCGATGGCGAAGACGCGGAATCCGACATTTCTCGCCAGGCGAATTCCTGGTGGGGGCGTGAGAAGTCTTCCGGACGCTCGGGCGGCGACTCCATTGAAAGTCTGCTGGCGGCCGCCGGATCTGCCGATCCGATGCAGGTGACATGGGTCGATCCGCGTGCTGACAGTCCGATAATACGGTCGGTATTTTCTCAGGGTGACACAGCTCCACCGCTGCTCTTCGGGCAGCGGGGTGTCGTTGGTCGTGCTGACGGCCTGGCACGTCCTCCACAATCGATGCCATCGCTGGCCGGTCATTTACTGGCCGACACCTGGGTCGTCCAAACGCTGGCCGACGCGCTGCGACTGCATGCTCAGACGGAAGGCAACTGCCGCTTTGTGACTCTGCAGGGAGAATTGATCGAAAGCGACGGAACGCTGTTCGCAGGTACCGTCCGAAACGAATCGGCCCTGTTGTCACGGAAAAGCGAACTTCGCCGATTGCGCAACGAACTGCATCGCCTGGAACATGAAATCGCGCAGCGTGAACTTATGCTGCGATCACTGAGTCAGAACATTGTTGCGACCGACGATCAGCTGACGCAGACGAGGACAAAGGTCAGCCAACACGTCCAGCTGTCGCGGACCACCGAGCAAAAGGTTGTCGAGCAACGCCGCCAGCTGAACGAAGCGCAGCAAAGAGCCGACTTGCTGAAAGGGCAGGAACAACAACTGGCCAATGAAATTGTGGATCTGGTCACTCAAATTGACGAGGCGCAAAACCAGAAGCAGGCGGGCGAGACGCTGTTGACGGAACGGCAGGAGCAGATTGCGGAGCTGACGAACGAGCAAGCTGGTCGCCAACATGAACTGGAAACCATCGATCGTGATCGCACCGCCGCCAGCCTGGAACTGACGCGTTCGGAAGAACGTCTGTTGGGACTTCAGGAGGCGGTCGAACGTGTCCACGAAGATCTTCAGCAGCGCCAACTCCAGCAGCAGGAAGCCGATCGTCGCCTTTCCGCAGCGGTCGAACGCCAGCGAGATCTGCTGATCGCAAGATTGAATGCTGCGGCGGAAGTCGCTGAACTGAGTGTGACGGATGAACAACTGGCAACAGATGTTGTCAGCCGAACGAGAAACCGCAATCAACTGCGGACGAACCGTAACACCGCGTCGTCCGCTGAATTGCAGATTCGTGACGCCTGCCGTCAGCATGAATCGCATCATCACGAAGTCGAGCTCCAGCTTCGCGGCATTGATCATCAGCTGACCACGACAGCCGAACGTATCCGCGAGGAATTTCAGATCGAAGTGGAAGAAGCGGTCGAGAAAGGTCGCTCGGCCATTGCGATCTGGCTGCGGCGGGATGGTAACGGTCCGGCTGCGGATACAGAAAGTGATTCTGACAGTGAACAGCAGCAAAACGCCGCATCGATCACTGAGGCAGTCGAGATGCCACTGTTCGAAGACGATCATCAGCGGATTATCGCGGATTCGACTCAATACGCCGAAATGCGAGGCGAGATTGATCGACGTGTGGAACGATTGCGTCGTCAGTTGAAAAAGATCGGAAATGTCGGCACGGAAAGTTTGGACAATCTGATTGAACTGGAGACTCGCTTTCAACGACTGAATACACAACTGACCGACCTCGAGGCCGCTCGCGACGCCTTGCGGGACATCGTGCGGAGAATCAATGTCGAAAGTCGCCGGATGTTTCTGGAATCATTTGAAACCATTCGGGGATTCTTCAGAGAGTTGTTTCGAAAACTGTTCGGTGGTGGTGAAGCGGATTTGATTCTGGAAGACCCGGAAGATGTGCTCGAATGCGCGATCGAAGTCGTCGCTCGGCCTCCGGGGAAGGAACTCCGCAGTATTTCCCTGCTAAGCGGTGGAGAAAAGACATTGACGGCCGTAGCGCTGCTGTTGGCGATCTTCAAGAGTCGAAGCAGTCCGTTCTGCATTCTGGATGAAGTCGATGCCGCGCTGGATGACGGCAACATTGGACGATTCGTGAACGTCCTGCGGGAATTTCAGCACAACACACAGTTCATCATGATCACTCACCGCAAGCCGACAATGGCAGTCACCGACATCTTGTACGGCGTCACGATGGAAGAGTCTGGCATTTCCCGACGACTTTCGCTGCGATTTGAAGACGTCGATGAGCACGGAAACTTCGTTGCCGCCGCCAATAAAACGAAGGCGGCCTAGCAGGCTGTCGATTTAGTGCATTTTACGAACCCGAAGCGCCAGCGAGGCAAACAAGCTACGTCTGCCCTTCCGCGCGAAGTGTTTGCCTCGCTGGCGCTTTTTGAAGTTGCGCTATTCCAGGCTCGGAGGGCCGATATATCCAATGCCGGTGGCGTCAGCCACCGGTTTGCTATAATCCACAACCAGAGGCCTGAAGGGCCGACACACTCGGCGATGTGTCGGCCCTCCGGGCCTAAATTGCTGTGTTTTACTTGTTCC
>Ga0154020_10004297_pt1 | contig 16998 bp, 14 predicted proteins | sample Klosneuvirus_201_FD_109709 | JGI IMG/M metagenome (GOLD analysis project Ga0154020, IMG submission 109709) | Active sludge microbial communities from wastewater, Klosterneuburg, Austria - Klosneuvirus_20160825_MG | ecosystem: Engineered > WWTP > Aerobic digester > Activated sludge | place...
GAGGTGGCGAGGTGGCGAGGTGGCGAGGTGGCGAGGTGGCGAGGTGGCGAGGCTGCGGGGGTCGTCGGTGGCAGCACCGTAGGTGGCAGCGGACGCGGGATGCTGTGGCCGAGGGAGGTGACGTAAGCTTCAAGATCCAGAAAGTTGGCGTCGGTGACGGCGGCGGCGAGGCGACGGTCGCCACTCGGCGGGACTTGCGAGATGAAGCACGGCTGCGACAAATCGTCGACGCTGGTGTCATACTTGTCGACAACCCCCGCAAGCAGCCCGGTGACAGCGGCGGCATAGACTTTGCACCACCATGCTTTGATCTCCGTCGCAGGTACGCCCGACGGCAAAATAATCGGGGCGACCGGGACGTAGGTGTGGACCTTATACGGGCCGGTCTTTGTTGTATCAACGAGCGGTAGACGACTCGTCGCGGACTCCGTCGCGTAAAAGCACAGCCTCGACGCTCGCAGCTTGGCGACGAGGGCAGACAGGCGATCCCGCTCGATGCCGTCGATGTCGATGAAAAGCCAGGTGATCACAGTCACCGCATCATCGACTCGTCGACCATTGGTGAGGACAGCGCCGACTTCGACGGTGAGTGCCTTCGCCTCCGACTCGACAAGCTTGGCAGCCTTTACCGACGCTGCCCACAGCTTTTCGTTTTCGGCGAGCAGATCGTCGCGGGACTCGTCGTCGGCCTCAGCGACGCCTCGGCGATACTGCTCAAGCTCCTGTGGATAGGAAATCCAAACGCGGTTTCTGCACCACGGGCCGGGAAGTGAGCGGTTGGACGGTGACCAGGTCGGCGACGGCAGCGGACATTCTACAATCGACTGTCGCCGATCTGTCCGACAGAATCTTCAAGCGCCGAGTCCTGCGTCGGAAGCTCGGGCGGCATGACGTGCTCCGCGTCCATGTCCAAACTGTCGGGTTCGCCACTTATGACCGCTGTCTGTTCGTGCATTTCCGATTCCTCCATCGCGGCGACAGATAGCACACTCCCAGCGCATGGGAAGCCCTTTCAGCGACGGAAGCGCCGCAGTTCCCTTTGTTCGCTTTGGTTCGGTAGCTCGTTCGGCTCACAGCCGTTGGCGAGGGACTCCGAACTACCCCTTGATGACCTCTGTTCACCCTCCGTTACCAAACCCGAGCAACCAGAGCCTGAGAGGAAACCGCCATGCAAGAGTCACCAGCCCAGATCGCCGCCACCATCGAAACCACCGCCGTCAACCCGAAGCAGCGAATAGGCTTCGCGATGATGGACCCTGACACTCTGCGCTCTGTGTGCTCGCAGGGCGGGCGCACTGCCCACGCGCTAGGCCGAGCACATCGCTTCAACACCGAGAAGGCATCGCAAGCCGGAAAAAAGGGCGGAGCGACGGTAAGCGCGAACCGTTCCCACATGGCCGAGATCGGCAGCCGTGGCGGCAAAGCCAAAAAGGGCTACCGAGAGCGGCAAGCAGCACGACGGCAAGCCAAGACAGAGCAAGCCCCGATCGCCTGACACCGATCGGCGTGCCGATCGCCAAGCACCGCTTGCCGTGCCGATCTCTTGATCCCGATCGCCAAGCACCGCTTGCCGTGCCGATCGTCATGCCGAGCGCCTGACACCGATCGCCTCGCCTGTCCGATTGCCCGCCACGTCCTCACAGGACATCGCAACCCTGGCTCGACTGTCGAAACCATCCACGCCGATCGCTACTTGACCCACATCACCCGCTGCGGTACGCAGTCTGTTAGGTCCGACAAGTTGGTGTTCTGGGACCGAAACGATCGGCTTTCGCCGTTCATAACAGGTCTACCGGTTGGGAGAACTGTGGCGAGCCTCGGCGACGACGGAGGACCTTCGATACCAAACTGTCGCCGATCTGCGAGATGTTGCATGTTCGTGCATGTTCGTACCGTCCGTGGACGGCAGGCGGGACCGCGTGGTAGCATTAGGCCCTTTTGCTCGGAGCGGACTCGATGGACCAGCCGAAAAGTCTCTGTCTTGGCCGGTACAAGATCGTCAAACCTCTTGGACGGACGGAGTGGTCAGCCGTCTATAGCTGCTACGACAAGGAGACGGACGAGCAGGTCGCGGTAAAGGTCTTATCGCTTCGGGTTCCAGAACCCGCGATTGTCAAGGCGATGTACCAGCGAGAGGTCGGGGCGCTGGAAGGCTTTTCGCATCCCTCGGTGGTGCAGATGCTGCGCTACCAAGCCGAGGAAGACGAGGGCCGCCTCAACATCGTCCTCGAACTCATCGGAGGCGGGATCACCCTGGAGGCGCTGATCGCCGACAGTCAAGCGCCAGGGGCGGTGCGCCGACCGCTGCGCTGGCGGTTTGAGCAGCTCTTGGGCCTGCTCGATGGACTGAGCAAGGCCCACAAGAACAACGTCATCCACCGGGATGTCAAGCTGTCGAACGTGCTCTGGGATCGAGAGCGCGATGTCCTCAAACTTGTGGACTTCGGCATCGCCAGACTCTTGGAGAACTATGGGCGCTCGGACGCGGGAGCGACGCTGCGCTCTTTCTACACCACGCCGTATGCCGCGCCTGAACAGGTTCGCGGCCTGGACTCTTCCTTTCCCGCGGATCTTCACGCCTTCGGCGTGGTCGCGGCGGCGCTGCTCGCGTGGCGGATACCGGCCCCAACGTTTAGGCGTGCTGAGCTGGGCGCCTTCATGGCGCCCTTTGTCAACGAAGTGGGCGATGAGCCAGCGGCTCGCAAGCTGGTGGCGCTTCTTGAGTCCCTTCTCGACGACGCGCCAGACCAACGGCCCAAGGCTCCGAACCTCGAACTGGCTCTGCGCGAAGCGCTTGAAAAGCTGGGGGAGAAGAACCCAGCGTCGATTCGTATCACACGCCACGCTCGCGAACGGGCGCGCGGATTCAACTTCAGAAATGACGATGCGATTTGCGCTGACCTGAACACCGGGCTGCGCTTCCGTTACGAAGAGTCGAAAGATCCAGAGCAAGGGTCCGACGGCATTCGCTGCTACGGCAAGTCGCTCCAAGCGGTTCTGCGGCCAGAGCGGGACAACCCGGACCTACTGGCCATGACCGATCTCGTCATGGAGCCGCCCGCCAACCATGCGAAGCGGCGCGAGCACGCCACGCCCGCTCCCTTCACTCTGACAATAGGCGCTGGCGACGCGAAAGCGTTCATCACGTATGCGTATCAGCGCTATCTCAAGCAGCAGCAGGCCGAGTCCGAGCGGAGTCAGAAGCAGGACCTGCTTACGGTGGCGCGGTTCATCTTGGAGCGCCAGCGCGAACGCATGACCTGTTTTTCCATCCCATACTCTCTCGACGGCAACGAGGAGTTCGACCGGGGACAATCCGCCCCCAGTTCAGGGGGTGCTCCGCCGACCAAGGATCTCGTCGAGCTAAGCGGCAAGTTCGCGGAAATCAAGGTTCTCAACATCGCTACAGGGGATGTTGAGGCCGCTGGGGACGACTCTGAGCAGGCCGAGGCACTGACGGCTGATTGGGTCGAGCAACTCTCGCCGGATTCCGTATTCCTGTACGGAACGACGCAGTTTGCGACCGCCCATGGCTACGACCCCGCTACGCGAACGCTGACTCTGCGCCTGAATAGAAAGGTGAGGCTGCCCAGGCGGGGGATATTGGTCTGCAAAGACCTCGCGATGGAGATCTCGCTCAAGCGGCAAGAGATGGCCATCACCAGCTTCTTGGATGACGCAGCGGTCAACCCTCGCTTGGGCCGCCTGCTGCTCCATCCCGAGGAGAACAGCGTTGAGGATCAGCAGCCTCGCGAGCTGATTCAAGCGCTGGATCCGCTAAGCGCGGTGCAGTCGATGGTGGAACGAGCGCTGGCCTCACGGGACTTCTTCTTTGTGCAAGGTCCGCCAGGAACCGGCAAGACCACCCTAATCACAGAGCTGATGGCACAGATTCTGAGGGCGGACCCTTCGGCCAGAATCTTGCTGACCTCTCAAGCAAACGAAGCCGTCAACAATGCGCTCGACGCCCTGCGCGAGCAGGCCGGCAAGCTCAAGGAAGACTGGCGGCTCGTCCGCGATGCCAGTGTGCAGGCCGCTGCCAAGAACGACACGATCGGGTTCGACTACGAGTTCGCCAGTTGGGCGAAGGAGACGCGGGGCAAGAGCGAGCAAGCCGCGGCGGCCCTCAGTGAGGTGCCTCTGAACGCGCGAGCGGAGGTCGCCGCCGCTCTGCGGCAATGGCAGGACAAGCTCGCCTTCGTCAGCGATGTAAAGCAGGACTACGCGGAGTCGGTTCAAGTGTTCGGGATGACCTGCATGCGCGTCCCGACCCTCTGGCGGCTCCTGCAAAACGTCCGGTTTGATTGGGTCATCGTCGATGAAGCGGCCCGCGCCACGCCCGCCGAGCTGCTTGTGCCGCTCGTGGTGGGCAAGCGCTTCATCCTCGTGGGCGACCATCACCAGTTGCCACCATTCATGGACACCGAAACCGCCGAGGATCTTCAGGAGTCCGGCTTCGACGTAGATCAGGCGAAGCGCTCCCTTTTCGAGCGGCTGTTTGAGCAGACCAGCAAGACGAACAAGGAAACCCTGCGCCGCCAGTTCCGCATGCACCGCTCCATCGGAGACATGGTGGGCCGGCTGTTCTATGCGGACGTTGGCCTGGAGACAGGGGTTGACGACAAGAAGCGCGAGATCGTGCTTGATCGTTTCAACCAGCCATCCCGAGTATTTTGGGTGGATGTCCATGGCCGGGAGCGCAAGACAAGGGGCGAAACGAGCTACTGGAACCAGGAAGAAATCATCTTCATCAAGCAGCTCGTGGAGCGAATCGAAGAGGAGCTACGGGCTAAGAAGGTTACGTACTCTCTCGGCATCATCGCCTCGTATGGCAAGCAGACCGAGCTGCTCGACCGTGAACTCCGGCCCCGCTCGAAGCGTTGGTCGGCGCTCAGGATGCGCGTCGATACCGTACATGCATTCCAAGGTAAAGAAGACGACATCATCATCTACTCACTCGTCAGGGCCAACACGAGCGAGCTGCGATTTGTCTCGGATCGGCGCATGCTGAACGTGTCCTTCTCGCGAGCGAAGCGCCTGCTGATCATCGTCGGACACCAGGAGACAGCGCTGAATAGTTCCCAGCTCAGCAAGGCTATCGAGATGCTTCCGAAGAAAAATACGGTCAAGCCGGAAGAGGTGCTGTGATGGGCCTGGACCGAACAAAGCAGCTCGTCGCAGAAGGTTTTGAACTTGCCGCGACTCGCCCGGTAGCACTGCCCTTCACCATTTGGAAGGTCAACCTGGAGGCCGAGTTCGACCGCGAGTTGCGGCTCGCTGAAGAAACAGTCCTTCGCCTAATCGCCGCTGGCGTTACCAAGCCAGACCAGATCTCATCGCTCATGGGCCTGAGTCCCGGCGTCATCGTTCAGGCCACCATCGTCAACCTGCTGCGCAAGGGGCTGGTGAGCCACATTGACGTCCTGGCTGTCACGCCACTGGGCAGGCAGGCGATTCACAGCCAAATCGCCAAGGGTCAGCGGACCTACGAAGACATTCACTTGGAGCATGATCCGTATAGAAACACTTTCCAATGGAAAGCTGATGAAGCATCCCTGAAGAGTCACAAGGACGTGAAGGAGGCAGGCTTGCACAGCTTGCCCATCCCGATCGAACTGACTCGGCTTGATGTTGAGACTCGCCATAGAGAGATTCAGGAGCTGCTAGAGCGCTTCGGGCTGCCACATATTGACAAGCCCGAGGAAAAATGGGGCGAGCGTAATCGCGATATTATCCGGCTAACCGCGCTGCATTCGTACCCGACATGGCGCGAAGCCCAGATGGATGTCTGGTACAGTAAAGAGCAAGACAGCTTCCAATGGTGTCTGCGCTACAAGGGCGGCGAGGACCAGATCATCTCTGATGCCCTGAAGCGGCTGGAAAAAGAAGGCGCGGAGATATTACCCCTAGAGTCGATTACGCCTCTCAAGGTGGGCAAGCCGGGAGAGTATATTCACAAAGCTGTCGAGCAAGTCGCGGCCTCGCCGAAGTCGAGGCGCATCGCCGCTGAGCAGCACCGGGATGCACTAAGAGATGCGATCCTTGAGGCCAAGCGCGAACTGATCATCGTGTCGCCCTGGTTGCGGACGGCGGCAGTGGACGGCGAACTTCTAGGCTGGTTACAGACCGCACTAGACCGGCAGAAGGACTTGCAGATCATCATCGGCTACGGAATCGAGCAGGACGTTGGCAAAACAGACTGGCATGCTAAGAATCAGCGCGAAGCTCTGCGTCGCCTGAATCAGCTCGGTCAGCGCAAGCGTGGTCGCATCAAGACGGTCGAGATTGGCAACACCCACGAGAAAGTTATTGTCTGTGATCAGCGCTACGCGATTATCACAAGCTATAATTTCCTATCGCTCAAGCTCAAGCCTGAGCGAGGGGTTCGCCGTGAGACGGGATATCTCGTAGATGACCCGAAAGAAGTGGCGGAGATCCGTGCGGACCTGCTCTCGGCGATGAGAGAGTAGCGGTCTTGACAGACCACATCCGCCATCCCAGCATGGCGCAGACCCCTCGACCGAACTCTCAGCGCTCCTGAAATGAGTAAGTTGATGGATCTGCTCGTCAGCGGAAGCCTGTTTGGCCAAATTCAGAACAGGCTGAAGGCGATCGGGTTTTCTGTGCGGGTAAAGAAGGCCATAGGTGTCTTGTACGGGCGTATTTTTCGATCGGTAAGGCTCGGTCCACAATTGTCGCTCGCCATTCCTCGCATCGGCAACAACTTCTCCCTGCTGGAGACCCACCTGCTCCTGGCGATGCTCGCACAGCGCTTCACCCCCCGCCTGCGCCCCGGCTACCACCCGAACTGGACCGTGCAAGGCACCCTCCGGCCTAGCAAACGGACTCCCCATGGTCATCACGGCGCGCTGAGCGCGGGTACACGAGCAGTCCAGCGACCGATGTTAGTGCGCCCACAAGTCCTGGGTCATCTTGCGAATGTCTCCGACCATGCGGAGATGTTCGACTACCACCGGCTGCGAGCCCATAAACGTCGGCCAGTCCGGGGACAGGGTCGAAAGCTCCTTCGGGTCTAGCTCAAAGGAGCCCAAGTGCTCCAACGGATAGCTCGTGGCAGAAAAGGTTGTCAGCCGCTTCGGTGCAATCACGACCAGATCGATCTTGGTGTCGCCGGTGTTCTGCTTGGACAGCTCAATCGGATAAAAGACCTGGCTCGACTTGAACCAATACTCGACCGGGGGGAAGCTCTGCACGGTGCTGGTGAGGTTGACCTGATCCAGCACCACCCAGTCAAAGCCGCGACCCTTCAGACCGGACACGATGGACATGCAGATGGGATCAATTGACGATGGAGACAAACGTGGTGGCAGTAGCTCGCTCGCAACAGAGTAGTCGGTCAGTGTGTCCGTCTTCCTGACCTGGATATTCGACATGGTTCCAACAGGGGCCGTCGCTACAGGAAGCGTAAGCGCAGGGTTGTGGAGCGTAGCGAGCGCGGCCAGCTTGGTAAACGTCGATAGCTCACCAGCCCGCATGGTCGGCTCGGTCGGTAGGGCAACCATCTCGACCATCAGGGCAGGCTCCGAGTAGGCCAAGTCCGTAGCCAAAAACAGACCCTCCTCCGTCCCGTTCCACAGGATGATGGCGCGCTGAGCAGGCTCCCGTGCGGACGAGGCAGTCGTCACAGTGGCCCGGCCGATCTGATAGCACCGAGGGTTACAGGCCATTCGATCCGCTAAGACCGAGCGCGCAATCAGCGCCAGCACAGCCCAGCACAGCAACCCGATAGTTCCTTGGTTATGTCGCATGATCCACACGGGCAGCCTCCTTGGTGCAGCGTAGATTGGCTGCGAAGCGATGATCGGTCAGCGCGCTGTGAAGTCCTTGGTCATCTTGCGGATGTCACCGACCATTCGCAGGTGCTGAACCACCACCGACTTGGAACCCATGAAGGTGGACCAGTCCGGCGACAGGCGCTTCAGCTCGGCGCTGTCCATTGGGAAGCTGGCCAGCTGCTGCACCGGGTAGTCCGTCTGCGAAAATGAGGTCAGCTTGTCCGTCGTGATCACGAACAGATCCACCCGCGTCTCGCCATGGTCCATGGTCGAGATCTCCAGCGGGTAGTAGACCTTATCGGAACGGAAGCGATACTCAACAGGAGGGAAGCTCTGCACGTAGTCGCGAATCTCAATGTCATCGAAGACCAGCCAGCCGATCCCACGCGCTTGGTATCGCGACAGGATCGGGCGAATTGCAGAATACGGGTCAAACGCCTTGCCACTACTACCGGGGCTGTTTTGGGTCACGGCTGTAACCTGGTCAACGCGAAGGTTCGACAGAACTCCTTCAGGGGCGGAGGGCTGCCACTCCGTTGACAGTCCTCGATGACGTTCAAAGATGGAGGCAAGCGTCGAAAACAGCTCAAGATGCGCGACCCTTGCAACCGGTTGCGCCGGCAAGGGAATCACCTCGGTAAGAACCCCTGGGGATCGGTAGCTAAGGTCCGTGGACAAAGCCAGGATTTCCTCATTCCCGTTCCATAAGATGATGGCCCTCTGCGCGGGTTCATAAGCCATCACTGAGTCGGTGTACTCGGTCCCTGGAGGCCGTGATGATAGATTAATATCGAAGCTGCTCCTGGGGGAGCAGGTTCCACGATCGGCCCCAGCCGAAAGAGGAAGGCCCATGACCACAAGACACAGGACCGAGACAGGAATCAGGCTGAGATGTTGCCGAGTTGATCGCATGAGCACTCCTTACCATTCCATCAGTAGGCTATGTGTAGAGAAACATCACCGGAAGCTCTAATGGGACACCACACAGCGAAATCCATTGATTTCGGCACGCAGTGTTGGGGGTGCAGGTGCGCGCCAGGGAATGCTGACATGAGCGGGACGCAGATCGCTCCAGGAGCCTCCCTTCATCACCGGCCACTCCTCCACCCTGCCATCCTTGGGATGTTTGACCATATCTGTCGTCCACTGCCGCAGGTTGCCAGCCATGTCGAACAGTCCGTAGATGTTGGGCGGCTTGCTGCGAACTTCAGACGTTGATTCCCAGCCATCATCGCCCTCCAAGAGTCGCTCGGAATCAATGCCATCATGCGGGACGGCAATGATGTTGGACTTGGACTGCTCCTGAATCTTCCAGCGCATCCCGTGTCGTAGTGCCCACGCCACGCAGCGCGCATCGCAGGCGTTCAGCCGCTCTGGCGTCGGTTGAACCGCTCCCCAAGGATACGGCCAACCATACTGACCTCCGGCTGCAATTCCCCACTCCGCTTCATTCGGCAGACGCTTGTTGCCATCGTACTGACAAAATGCAGCCGCTTGGTTGTAGTCGACGCAGTTCATGGGGTGGTTGAGACGTTCTGGGAAACGTGCGTTGCACAGCGTGCTGTAAATGGCGGTGTAGTCCTGATCATCTTTCCCCCAGTAGTTGGTGGAGTCCGCCTTGGTACAGGCACCGTGCTTGACGCATTCTTGGTACCGCTGCACGGTGACTAGGGTCTGGTCGATGCAGAATTGTGAGACGTTCTCTCTGCGAACGCCCTCATCGGTCTGGATCGAGACATTCCCACCGCTCAAGCAGACCATTCCGGGCGGAGGCCCCGGCAAGATCTTCGCCGGGCCCGCGTGTGAAAGCTTATGCGCTTGGAACAGCGCCAGGCTGACGCCCAAGCCCACAGCCAGCACAGACAAGTATCGACATATTATGGGCTGGGGACGCAACTCAGGCGCTGCGGACAGCTCGACGGCACCACTATCTGATGCGGAGAGAGGTCGGTTGACCGCCAAGGACAGGGCAGCAAGAACCGCCTGGGGCTCAATCACCGACAGCAGCAGGTTGGTCTTGGCGACTCGATCCATTCCGCCGCTAAATCGCTTGTGTACCGATCGGTAGTAATCTAGGACGAATGCGTCAAACTCTGCATCGGTGAGAAGCTCTTGATCGAGCCGTGATCGAACCGTGTGTTGAATCTGAACAGAGGAGCCGAAGAGATCCATGTTCTTGGTCGCCCGCAGTGAAGAGCCGATTCAGAAACGCCGTTTCACATCAGCAATCGGCGTACCGTAGAGATGAGTCTGACATCAAGCGAAAACGTCTACAACAGGCGTACGCAGACTTCGTCAGATGCGTACATCACGTCGTACTGGACGCTTTTTACAAACGATTCGGGGACAGGGCCCCACCCGGATCGGATTTCACGATCGAAACCAGATTCAGAGTGCGTAACCGCCCGCCCCTTGGTCACACAATCGAGCGCTCGCTGGAGATGCGCTGGGTCGGGCGGTTACGTAACGCTGGCGAGCTTCGGTCGTCCGGCATACCGAATGCTGTCCGAAGCGCGGACACCGCACCGTGGTCTACCGCGCGTGCGGACGCGACGCTAGGCACCCTTGCTAAAAGATGCCATGATCGCGGGCTTGCGCACTCTGTGCGATGGAGCCTCACCTGAACGCGGTGGAATTTTTCAGAGGTACCGATCACATACAATACCCCGGCCTCCGTTGTTCAGTGTGACAGTGTCCGACATCAGTGGACGTAGGCCGCCACTGAAATGCAAGGCCGTGCTCGGGACGGCAGCGCGTATCAAACCACGCTTCACGCCATCGGCGGAACGCGGGTCGATGCGTGGGTGACGATTTGCCCGCCTGTGAGACTAGCCTGGGATGCTTGCTGCTATTCTAGGCGCACTACCGTCGGGATCAGTGTTACAACGGCAAATCAATCGCTATGCCTACTGACAAGAACCGCTCAATCGGTTGGCTGTATCTTGCGGATCTTCATCAGGGCCTGAATCCTCAGCGGCACCTCTGGCCGAATGTCCATGCTCGCTTTGGGGAAGATCTGGAACGTAGATCGCCTTGCGCCGCCGTGTCCGCAAACTCTGGCCCTGCGAGCCACGGTCCATGTCGCCGACTTGACCCGAGCAGACTGGTTCCATCGGACTGTGCTTGCTCAGACGCGAGAGAATTGGCGCCGATGCGAGAGGGTGGAGTCCTACTTCATCGGTTTCCCGAACCGCTCGCCAAATCTCTGGGAGAGCTGATGGGCCGCGGTGACATCCCGAACGGTTCGAAAGGTCGCCGCCAGTGCTGTCCAGATTTCCGGTTGACCAGGATCCAGCAAGAGCGCGCGATTCAAATGAACGATGGCATCACGAGGCTTGTGTCGCTGATCCGCAATGAGGCCCAACAGAAAGTGGGCGCTGGATGACTCGGGTTCCTTCCGGAGCACCGTATTGCAGTGGGTCATTGCCTCCATCAGGTGCCCCCGACGCAGCTCCCATTCGCAGCGGACCAGCGAGTCGGCGGGTAACTTTCGGAACTGAGCGTTGATGGCATGGAGCGTTTGCTCGACCTCGGCTGGATTCTGCCTGTCGATTGCGGAATCGGCGCGTTCTAGCAGCCCGATGTACTCATGTTCACGAGTAGGAATGAGTCCCACTGATGCGCCATCGGCTGGGATCGCGAAGCGATGCCGCATCGCCATATACCAAGCGGAAAATGACGCTGCGGTCTGTTGGTCGGAACGGTTGGCTGCCATCATCGACAAGGTCGGCCACCTTCGCCTTCGATACAGCGTGGCGAGCCGAGCCCATTCCGCTGTTCGTGATTCCCCGGAACCATCCTTCCCAAGCTGTTCGTGCACCCTCTGCATCAGGATCCCTGCGTCTGAAAGTGCACCGGAAGAGAGCGCTTGCTCCGCACGTCCAAGCAGCAAGCCAACGTCTTCACCATGCACCAGCTTGGCCGACTGAGCGCCGTTGTGAGAACGTGTCAACCGCAGTGTTTCTTCAAGTTCTACTGGCTCCCAGGATTCCTCCTTGATGCTTGAGAGCAATTCGTGTAGCTCTGCTCGTGCTCCCGTTCGCCAGTCCAGTCCGATGGAGCGTCTCCTTCGGATCGCCCATTCAATCACCAGCGCATTGCCTTCAACAAAGCGGCTTGCATCGCTGTGATAGATCGGATTCATGATCGAGTCTGCATGGAACGCGTGGATCGCACCTAAGGTGTGCCCCCACTCGTGCAAGAAGACAGCTTGCTCTTTGTGTCGTTTGCGCTCCAAAAGCAGTTGTTCACGCTCGCTCGGGTTGAGCTGATCGAATGCCTGACGAACCAGATCATACTCGGCCAGGTCATGCAGACTGCGCATCACAAAGTGACGATCCAGCACTTGGGCCGTGCCCAGGACGTGGATCGACTCGGGTACACGAGGAATGGCCGCCGCCAGTCCCACCACCCAATCCACATCGGAGCCGGCATCTTGAGCTGACAAGTCAGCCAGCAAATCCTTGAGAGATTGGTCTTGAGTCTCTCGGTCCCAGAGTCGCACCTCCGCGATCTCAAATCGAACTCCCGGCCAATTTTCTGTCGACTTATTAACCCGAGCAAGCAGCTGTCGAAATCGCGCCTGCCAGTTGACGGTCTGGTTTCGATAATCTCGGGATGCAAAGACCCGGAGCCGTACGGTCAATGGCTCTGGATCCCGAACTCTCCCATCAGCACGGGAATATAGGTGGAACGAAGCCGGGGCCATCCGATGTGCAGCGGTCCGCTGAAGATCTTTGGGAGACTGCGGCAAAATCTGGGCTCTGGCCAGCGATGGATGGATGGCTGGCAAACAATCCAAGAGGAGCAGCATCAGAACAACGAATGAGGCCCATGCGATACATGTGCCTTGAACTAGGGTTGAATTTCGCTGATTCGGAAGTCGCATCTGCCAATACATTGGGGTAGCCTACACTCTCTAGAATCGCAGCGGCAATGCCAAGGAAGTGAGAGAACCATGGACCAGCGGCGCTCGTCTCGCCGACCAAGAGTGCTCGTAATCGCAATGGTGGTGGCTGTGGTGTCTCACGGGCTGCTGTTCCTTTTCTTTGGTTTGCCGAGCTATCTGAAGCCGCCATCTGTGGGTAACAAGCAGCCTTCCGGCGGAAGCCAGCCAGCCGGCATGTTGCGTGCTTCAGACGCCAGCGCTGCCGCCCAGACAGGCAGCGCACCGAGCGTTGAGAATGCACGTCGTACGCCGAAGGCTTCCCTCGCTCAGTCGAGCTCCGATCCGGAGGCCAAGCCGCGACAACCCAACGGTCGCGAGACCTCTGAGAACTCGCCGTCGTCAGAACCCCACTTTCCATTTGGTCGGATTCTCCAATTTGATGCCGAACCAAACGTCCCCGCCTATCTACCGGTCGGCGCGAACGATGCAACAGAAAAGCCCACAGACCAGTCCGCTACAAAGTCGGCAGGGCCGACCAAGGAGCTTCGACTTTTTCCTGCGCGCTAGCTCGTTCCCATCCAAAAAGACGCTGCTCGCAATCCACTTCATCGCTGGGGACCGAGTTGAATCGATTCTGAGCGCAGTCAGACGCGCACGTATAGATGAGTCCGTTGATCCGTTTTTCGGGCTCCTGGCCACTACATGGAAAAGCAGATGTCGCCTGCCTTCGACTGCGGATGAGTCCGGTCCATTTGCTCCGGAATTCCCGGTCACTTTGGCCCGAAATCAATGGTCACTTTGGCCGGAATGGGCAATCCCTCCGTCTTTCTGCCCAGACCTACCCACAATTTCCGCTGCAGAGTCGTTGCGATGGACAGGGGCTTTGCTTCGAAGAAAAACGTCTTGGCCGTAAAGGACTTGGGAGTGCAGCGTGTCGACTTCGGAGAGGGCCGCGGAGTCGACACCGAAAAGGCGTGTGGGAATCGCCGTATCCGACGGAAATTGAGACGTTTCCGAGCCGGAGCAGAGGGATACATTTCGTGGCTCAAGCGCAGTCTGCACAGGCGTGAGAGTCGCTGGAAGGGAGACCAAGAATTCGACTCCTATGTGTGGGCGGTGATCGTTACCGCGTGCGTCCAAGCCGTCGCCCGTGGCGGTTGACGGAGTCCCAGCCGAGCTTCGGAAAGGGAAGCGCCAGACTGGCCAGTCTGGGTTGGGGGACCTCTGTCCGCTTAGCTGCCAAATAACGGACGCAACAGGGAAAGGCACCCTCTCAAAGCAACCTCATCCAGCCTCGCAATGGAGCCGTGTCCGCTATGCCGCCGCCATCCCCGTCTTCCTGGACGGACTTTTTCGACGGGAACTAGATCGTCGCAATCCGGCTCTAGGCCACGACGATCGGTGATTCCGATGTTCGACATTCACCCGGGCAAAAAGGCTGCGACGAGTTGCCAGATTTGTTGTGGGTCCGCTATTGTTCCGGAATGTTAGCTTCCCATCCCAGCGGTCCAACAAGGGTGTTGTTTCGCTCTGCCGCGAGTTCAGTCGGTCACTTGGGGCTCGTAGCGCTCTTGCTTGGGGCCTGCGGTGATAAAAATCCTGCGGCCCAGCGGATCGTCCTTGTGACTGACACCGGTATTGATGCCAACGCCCCGGCCTTTGCTGGGCGACTTCTAGGGCAGTACACCATTAAATGTAAGGCCCTGCCGGAAAGCGGTGGCCCCAAACCGCCTCGTAGTTTTGAGAGCGAGAAGGCCGCAGCCCTCGCATCGTTCAAGATGGCGGACGAGACCTGTTGGATTGAGGAAGGAATCAGTCCGAAGCCGGATCCGCTCGCGGACCTTGCATCAGTTCGCGAACGGTGGAACCGCCAGATCCAAAACAGCGAGTACGTCGATAGCGCGCTCAGTTGGAACGAGTACGCCGAGATCTCCCTTCGCATGGATACGGTTCTGCGGACAACGAACATGCATGGCACCTCCACGGCTGGCCTGATTGCCCGTGATAACCCAAACGTACAGCTCGTGCTGCTCGAGCGCGAGCTCGGCGACAAGACACAGGTTGAACGAAGCCGCGGGTACGCGGCAGCGATGTGCCGGACTCAAGTGTTGACGCAGTAGCGTCGGTACGAGGGCTTGGCTGATGGTTGCTCTGCGGCGCCTATGTCGGGCGTCTGAGGAGGAATCCATGGGCCAAGTCCGAGACAAGATGCTTTGTGACCTCAAGCTCAAGCGCTATTCGCTGAGCACCATCAACAATTACCTGCGCGTTGGCTCCAAGCTGGCGGAGTACTTCTGGCTCTCTCCGAAGCAGCTGGAGTTGCCGCAGGTTCAGCAGTTCCTGCTCCACCTCATCGACGACAAGAAGATTGGGCCTGCGGGTCACAAGATGTATGTGGCGGGGCTCAAGTTTCTGTACGGAGTGACGCTGGAGCGACCTGAGATTGCGTCGCGGCTGGTCTTTCCTAATGTGCCCTACACGCTGCCCGAGGTTCTGTCTTTTGAGCAGGTACAGACGGTGCTGCAAGCGGTCACTCCGCTGCGCGATCGCGCCGTGCTGATGTGTACCTACACCTCGGGACTGCGCATCAGTGAGGCCTGTCGGCTGCAGGTCGGCGACATCGACCGTCAGCGCGATGTGATTCACGTACACGGAGGCAAGGGACAGCGCGACCGCTTCGTGCCGCTGGGCCAGACTCTGCTCGGCTTGCTCGAGGACTACTGGCGGGCCGAACGACCCCCAATGCCTTGGCTCTTTCCGGATTCCCAGGGGTCTGGATGCGTCACTCCTGATGCGGTCCGGAGGTCTCTGCATCTGGCGACCAAGAGGGTGGGAATCGGTCGTCGCGTGACTCCGCACCTTCTGCGCCACAGCTTCGCTACGCATCTGCTGGAGCAGGGGGCAGACCTGCGGGCGCTGCAGATGATGCTCGGCCACGGCTCGATTCGCTCGACGGTGCGCTACACCCATGTCAGCACCGAGCACATCGCCAAGACCGGCAGTCCCTTGGATCGTCACGGCCAGCTGCGGCCCTCGGACCCTCGGTCCCGGTAAGTGGAGGGAACTCAGCAGAGACAGCCCCTACAGCGCCCCAAGCTGGAGGTGGGGGACGTGCTACGCGCGCACGGAGCGGTCTATCGTGCGCAGCAGATGCTGACTCCCCAGCAGAGCAGAGTGCTCCAGGCGCTGACGCAGTGTCGGACGGCGGCCTTGGGCGGGCACCTGGAAGTCTGTGACCACTGCGGACTGACTCGCCCGGCCTACAATTCCTGTCGAGACCGGCACTGTCCCAAGTGCCAAAGTCTGCGGCAAGCCCAGTGGATCGCGGACCGCAAGGAGCGACTGCTGCCTCTGCCCTATTTCCACGTCGTCTTCACTCTGCCAGCGCAGCTGCGTCGGCTCTGTCGCAGAAATGACCGCGAGCTGTACGGACTCCTCTTTAAGGCCGCGACCACGACGCTGCTGCGGCTGGCCGAAGATCCCGAGAGGCTCGGTGCGCGCATCGCGATCACGGCGGTGCTGCATACCTGGACGCGCGAGCTGGACTATCATCCACATCTGCACTGCATCGTCAGCGCCGGTGGACTGTCGCTCGATGGCACTCACATTGTGCATGGGAGTCCCCGGTATCTGTTTCCTGTTGCGGTCCTGGGAGCGCTGTTTCGAGGGCTGTTTCTCGACGGGCTTAGGCGAATGATCGAGCGCGGTGAAGTGAGGACCGATGGCCTCGAAATCACACCGCTCCTCGACCAGCTGTACCGTACGGACTGGGTCGTCTACGCCAAGCAGCCCTTCGGAGGGCCCGAGGCGGTCTTCTCGTACCTGGGTCGCTACACGCACCGCGTCGGACTGTCGAGTCAGCGAATGGTTTCGATGGACGAGCAGGGTGTCTGTTTTCGCACCGAAGGAGGCAAGACCGTCACGCTCGCGCCGCAGGAGTTTATCCGTCGCTTCCTGCTGCACGTCCTGCCGTCCGGCTTCGTCAAGCTCCGGCACTACGGATTGTGGTCCGGCGGTCGCATGCCCGAGCAGCTAGAGAGAGCCCGCCAACTGCTGGAAGCCGAGCAACCACAACCACCGACGGTCGAGGAGCCTTCCGCCACGCTGCCTCCGGACTCCCAAATCAATCCCGAAAACGAGGGTCAAGAGTCCGGAAACGAAGAGGAGGAAGACTGGATCGCGAGGCTGTTGCGACTGTGCGGCCTGGACCTCACGCGCTGCCCAGCCTGCACTGAGGGCCGCATGGTCCGCCAGCCGCTGCCACCGTCGCCGCCGCTGCATGAGTCTCCCCAGCTCGGAGCCGATAGCTCATGA
>Ga0154020_10004298_pt1 | contig 16998 bp, 16 predicted proteins | sample Klosneuvirus_201_FD_109709 | JGI IMG/M metagenome (GOLD analysis project Ga0154020, IMG submission 109709) | Active sludge microbial communities from wastewater, Klosterneuburg, Austria - Klosneuvirus_20160825_MG | ecosystem: Engineered > WWTP > Aerobic digester > Activated sludge | place...
ATCTGTTATCCAGTTTTTACGCCAAAATGGGTAAAAACGTTCTGAATTATGAAGAACTGGCGGTTATGCTGATTTTTACGATTGCATTTTTTGTGTTGATTTCAAGATTGCCGCTGTTGCTGGCTGGCATTATAACGGGTAGTAGCATAGGTTCTGCTGTCGGAATTGGCAGTTATGGCGCCGGTGGTTTTATGGCGGCGGCAGGTACGGCGGTAGCCGTTGCCTCTTATGGCGGCACACTGGCAGCCGGTCGGCTGACAGCAGCAAGGAGTGCAGGAACGGATGCTTTGCGTAATGCCATAGAAAAAGGCCAGGCTCAGGAATCGTCAGGTGTGAACAATATTTCGCAAGGAGGGGGTAAATAATGGATAGGGCATTTAACCGATTCGACCGATGATGAATTTGCCGCCGGATATGCAAGAAAGAGTGGTGTGCTCAATTATAGCCGCCATCAAGTATGAAATACCCGCCAATATCTTACTGGCGATAGCCGAAAAAGAGGGTGGCAAGCCAGGTCAATGGGTCAATAATAGGAATGGCACTTACGATGTTGGTTCTATGCAGTTTAATACCTCATACCTACAAGATTTATCCAAATATGGCATCACGGCTGAGCATGTGGCAAGAGTTGGTTGTTATGCCTATGATCTGGCCGCCTGGCGGGTGCGTCTGCATATCAGGAATGACAAGGGCGACATCTGGACAAAAGCAGCCAATTATCATTCACGGACTCCAAAATATAATGCAAAGTATCGCTCTGATTTGATTGCCAGAGCTGTTAAATGGGCTGATTGGTTGGAAGAACGGATTACTTCAGCTATGGATTAATGATAGTCGCTTTCTTGAAGATGGCACTTCTAGCAATTATGGTGACTACCTTTTGCAGGGCGATTTAGCATAAATTTGGCACAGTTGGATTCTTTTGTCTTTTTAGCCCACCGGATCAAAATCCAACACTTTTTGCTATTCATTAGATACAAATTTTATAAATTTTTTGAAAATTTGTCAGTGTTTTTGATATTTCTACTGACAATTGCCAAAGCTTGTTTGATCGCTTGCAGATATTGACTCTCAAGTCTACTTTGTTTTTTGCCAATTCGAGAGATATCAACCGCACGTAATTGATTGAGACTAATATTACGATTCGGTCAAAGCCTGAACGAGTGAGTATTTCTTTGATGGGGTCGATTGCATGACAGGAAATGGGATTGAACAGGAATCTGGGCGTATCCGACGGAAAGAATTGATTAAGTACTTCGAAACTCAACCTGGCGAATGGATTGTAGTGTTCCGAGCCCCAGACATTGAACAAGTAACACCCGCCATGTCTCAATGTCCGGTGGATTTCGCGAAAAGGCATTTCTTTATCAAAAAATATGAATTGTTCATGAGGAAGAAATTTCGCATGGGCAACATCCAGCATGGAATTACTGGTGTCGATTGCAGTCAGTTGTGTGTTGCGAGCATATTACGCAACTTACGGGTATTATACCAGCACCGACGGCAACTTCAAGCACGTCCTTAAGTGATCTTTCCACGGTACGTTGTGCGATGTCGGCGCCATAGTGCTCGAAAAGCACCGGGCCGAGGTCTTGATCGTAAGGGATAGCGACGTTGCCAAAATAACCTGTCATTGAGTTCTCCAGTAAACGTTAACTGATAGGATAAAGTGTCTGATCGACCATAGTACGGTGGTCAAATGACCGGATCTTTATAAGCAGAAGAAAAACTAATCGACCATTCGTCTGAGATTATATAAAAAGACAGCTACCGCGCTTAGTAAGAGCAAAGGCCAGAACTGAATGAAAGGCTCATACCATTCCGTGCCGACCGTGATCGGGATTTCCAGATTGAATTCAGCCTGGTGCTCATCTATTCCGGAGAGACGGAATATGTATTCTCCCGTTTCCTTAATACGAATTTCCTGGGAAATGATGCCTGAATGATAATTTCCGGCAGGAGCCGAAAGAAGTGGTTGCCCTGATTTTCCATCGACTTCCCTGAACAGGGTAAGTGCTACGGGCTGTTCCCGTATAGTTACGGGATATAACAGATCGATGGTAATACTGAGCAGGCCCGGGCCGGGTATTTTTCCACACAGAATTGGAGCGGCCATTGCACTCAATGCATCTTCCGGTATTTCATAGTCATCAGGAATAAAATAAGCGGAATAGCCGATCAATAATGTATCGGACTCGATCGTGCAGGTGCCGCCACGAAAGCCTTTGGGATAAGTTTCCGATCTGTCTCCCTGAGAGCTTACGTGAAACTGCATGCCGATCACAACGATGCTCATCAATATTCCCGTGACAATTACAAGGCGCCGGGTGTGGATCGATAAATTCTGCCAGATTGTGGTCATAAACTCCTCCTGGAAATGTTTTCTGGAATCGAAAAGGGGATAATTTGCTTAACTCATTGCTGCCGAAAATCAGTATCTGGATTTACTCGCAATAAACAGGACTACCCATAAGGTAAGAATAAAGGGAGATGCCAGAACGGGCAGACCCATGGGTGTCAGTAGACTAGATAATACTGCTTGGCATAACACTGCCAGAATACCAGCTAATACTGCCAGCGCAGCACTTTTAGCAGTAGGTTCAAGAAAAACCCACCCTACCGCAATCATAGTCAGGACCGGATTGAATCCATACAGCCCTATCTCGATTACCTCCTGGCTAATCCCAATCAGCGCTGGCAAGACAACCCCGATGATTGCTCCGCCTATGGCCATGAGTGCGCCACGCAGCGAAGCGATCGCAATACCCATTAAAAGTAAACCGCCGGCAAGGATACTGTCAGTAAGGATAACTTGGCTTAGACTTCTTGCTAGCGCGCTAAACCACGTTTCGATAGGTATGGCCCCTATTTCTATCGCAGTTGTTTGAGTGCTTGCTGCGGGTAATGCTGGTCGTGCATAACTATCAAATGCGTATATCGTTATCAAAAACAACCAGCTAGTCAGGACGAATGGCGAGGTTGCAGCTGGAATCTTAAAGTTCTGGAGAATTCTCGCCAGAGTAACCCACACGATGCTTGACAGCATCGAGGCAAGTACAATGTAGAGCCAGAGCTGAGGCGTTTGCTCGAGAAATAGAAACAGGCAGGGCCCTACCAGAGTGCCGTTAAATCCATATAATCCAGCATCAATATCATCCTCGCAGAATCTGAGAGCATACGCGGTAACCGTACTGCTGATTACCCCAACGGTTGCAGCCAGCCCCAAGATTACTCCACCAGCATAGAATGCAGCCAGAACAATGAATCCCGTTACGGCATTGCAGCAGAAAACTACCTGTCCCGCACCTCTTAAAATTACTCGCAAGGGTTGGGGCAGCGCTCTGTCAATATGTAGCGACCAGTTCAAGGTAATATTCTCTCCTATGTAGCGCTGCGCAGAATATCCTCAGCAGCTAATCGTCCTATATGCGCAATTTCACCATTGCCGGTAACCATTGCTGTCACGATGGTGCCATCAATCAATAGGCTCAGTTTTTCCGTTACTATCTCGGGATTCCGTGCGCCGCTTTCCGCTACCATTGCCTGGAGTCTGGCATTTATTTTCTCCCTGTGCCCGTTGGCTATTTCCTGTATCCAGCCATTGCTCTTTTCATGTTCAGCCACGGCATTGATAAATACACAACCGAAAAAATCTTCACTGCCGAACCAGTCCTGCATTAAATCGAACAGTGCCAGGATGCGGTCGAAAGGAGAGCATTCCATTGTCGGAAGATCCAAATCAAACCAACGGAACCACATATCTGCCTCTGCCTCGAACACGGCTTTGAGCAGGTTTTCTTTCGATCCGTAATGCGTATAGAGACTGCGCCGGGATACACCCGATTCTTCAATGATTCTGGCGATACCGGTAGCATGAATGCCCACACGGCAAAACAGACGACGTGTCGTCCGCAGTATTTTTTCCTCTACTGATATTTTTCTAGGCATCGTTGTCAAGGTAATCCAGTATGCTGACATCGGCCTTCATACTGGTAGATCCATGATTTTTAAGCCATTGAGGTAAAAGAATCTCTTCAAACATTCTCACTCTATTTTGCCCCAATCTGTTTCCTGATTTTCCTGGCGATTTTGCCAGCTTCGATGCGAATTTCCCGCAACTGACCACTGAGTGGATTGACTTGTCCGATAAAGTAGAGACGGGGCGCTCCCTCGAATTCCTGGTCACCCGAAATTTTTGGCCTACCCTTCTCGTCAGCAATGCCCGGTATCTGAACAAGCTCAGGAACTCCGGTACGAAAACCGGTTCCAGCAACAATGACATCAGGTTCCAGCGTCGTCACGGTGTTATCACTATCCTGTGCTGTTCCAACAGTATTCAGAACATGTGCCATCCGCCCCGAAATTTTCTGTATCGGTCCGACGATTTTGATCCGACCGGCACGAACATCGTTAGCGAAAGGACCGTATAGAATCGGCACTACATTATTGATAGCGTATTGCCTGGTGAGGGGCATCGTTGGAAACGGGAGACCATATGCTGTCAGATCACCTATCGTTCTGCGTTGCAGAAAGCTTAGCAACATATCAACTAGATTATTGGGCAAATGCTTTAACCCTATTCCTAGGCCTACAATCGGAATACCATAAATACTTTTGGGCAAAAAGTACGGCGGTGTCCTGACAGACATCGCTACCGAGCTCGCATATTCAGTCAGTCTGCTGGCAATTTCAGCCGCAGAATTTCCGCTGCCGATCACGAGCACATGCTTTCCCGCGTAATCTTGTGCACGTTTGAATTTTGAAGAGTGAATGATTTCTCCTGGAAAAGCCTCTCTCCCTTCCCATTCAGGAATCACCGGAATACGGCAAGTGCCGATTGCCATGACAACCGCCCGGGATTCAAATTGTCGGCCATCACTGCTTGTGATCAACCAGATATCGCGGTTACGGTCATAACTGACTTTTTTAATTTCGATTCCAGTCTGTACAGTGAAACCGCCCCGAGCGGGAAATGTTTCGAGTAGATGCACGACCGCATCACGCGAAGGCCATGCTCCAGTAGATCTTGGGAATTTACTGCCTGGCAGGGCTGAAAGGAAACGACCTGTATTCAGGCGCAGACCATCATAATGATTGCGCCAGACATCCCCTACAGCAAGCGTACGTTCCAATACCAGTGGAGTCAGTTCTGCTTTTGTCAGTTCATAGGCTACCGACAAACCTGCCGGGCCTGCACCGATTACGGTCACGTCATGAATATCACTGGCTTTCATTGCTTATCTCCTTTCCTGTTTCCAACCGGGAATGTGTTCTGGCGTATATGATCCGGCCTGTAGCGTTTCGCCGTAATAAGCTGTTGTCAGTCATGTGGCATTGTGGCCTGCTCTGAATGGTGATGAATCTCGATGTTGACCGGAACCGGACGCATGATGGTGTCCGGTATGGGAGCTATCTGCTGCAGTTTTTTCAAAAGAGCGGTTACTTTGTCCAATGGCGCGTCAGTCTGTATCTCCACTACAACCGTTATATCTTCAAATCCGGGGTTGCCCGGTTCTATTGCAAAAGCCGCCCGGAAATTGACACGCCCTGAAACATGCAGGCGGAGTGATTCCACATTAATCCGGGCAACCGATAATCCGCCGATATAAGTGGCGGCAAGACAATGGCCAACGGCGGTAAGTAGAAGATCCTGCGGTGTAATACCCATGCCTCCTCCCCCATAGCGGACCGGCTCATCGCCGATGATGGTCTGATCACCATTTACGCTCGTGGTAGTGTTGTAACCGTTGTCCCAAACAACTGTCGCCTGATAGTGAGGTTTGGCAATATCGTTGTTACCCTCTATCTTAATCTGACCGTATATGACTTGGGATTGCTCAAGATCAATTCCATTGACGATATTTTTGATATTCGAGTTAACCATCGTCAGACCTCCATGACAAACAAATTAAAGAAATGAATTTTTCGCATTTGTATCCGGCATTTATATCGTCTGTTACTATTTTTTCTTTTCAAAAAAGTAGACCAGTCATTCTCTTTTTTGGGGATGATATACCGGAAATAGTAAGATGTCAAAATCAGATAAATAAATATTTATGCATCTTAACAAAGGCACTGCACACTTTATTGGAACATGCCGCGCGCAAGCGTTAAGCAGTCGTAGCGGAAGTTCATGTAACACGCGACGGCGGTTGTGAAGCGATAACAAAACTTATTTAGATATTCCTGCGAGTATTTGCCCAATACACTAGTATGTGATATGTGCCCAACAGAAATATCTTGAAATTGCCTATGATGATGTACCCAAGGCAGCCTTTTACCTGCTTTGTTTGCTGGAGTCACCCATGCGGCATGGTGTTGAGTCTCTTTCAGCGATGTCAAGCAGGGTAATGCATCACTTCTGATTTGTTGTGCTGAACGAATGTGTTGCCTGGTAAAGCGTGTTACTGAATCACCCCGGGCCGATTCATAATCTCAATAATTGCGAATGCGCGATCAAAGTTTTTTGGGGTGTGGTTATGGTTATGATCGTGGGAATGTTTATGTACCATGTATCAATTCGTTTCCCGACATGTGAATTTTCAAAGTAGCGGATAAATAAAATTGAGTCTTAGGAAGTTAAGTACTTACAAAAGTGTACTAACTTACTGAGATTAATGTTAAAAACAGATACTATTTTCGTTCTCGAATCAGAGAAGCTAAATTCAGGCAACTTATCCGCTGTTTTGCTCTGGATTTTACTGCCACAAGTACCGCACAATTGACCGATATTTCTACACGGTCTGTTAATACGATTTACCTCAAAGTCCGGCAAAGAATAGCTCAGTGTTGCGAGCTTGAATCGCCTCTTCAAGGTGCTGTAGAAGTCGACGAGTCTTATTTTGGTGCGCAACGCATCAGGGGTAAAAGAGGTCGAGGTGTTTTGGCAAAACAATTGTTTTTGGTGTATTGAAGCGCCTGGGGAAAGTATATACGGAGATTGTTCCGGATTGCTCTAAAGCCACATTGAAAACCATTATCCGTGGGCATGTAGCACCAGACATAATCATTCATTCCGATGGGTGGCACGGCTATGACGGGCTGGTCGATATCGGTTTTGATAAACACTTCAGGGTTCATCATGGCAACAACTAGTTTGCCAGTGGCGAACGGCACATTAACGGAATCGAATCTTTCTGGGGTTTTGCAAAAAGACGTTTGGCAAAGTTCAATGGCGTTCCTGAACATACCTTTTATCTACACCTGAAAGAAACAGAATTTCGATTTAATCATCGTCGTGATAATCTCTATTATGCAATTCTTAAATTACTACGTTCTAACCCGCTTTAACTTCCTAAGAACCATAAAATTATATGGAGTCGATCGAAGATTTATAGGTTGAATTACAATCGTTATACCAAAATGATCAGAATCATTGAAATAAAACGTTGCGCCAAATTATGGCACAAATTTGGCGCTGACCCGGGATGGTTTGTATTTTAAGGAAACACATGCGAAGAGAACAGCTGGAAGAAAATCAGATAGAGTTATACGCGGTAGCCTTGGCTGCCGGGGTGGGGCTTGGGTTGTGGCATCCTAACTTTGGTGCCAGCCTAGAGTATTTGATTTCCCCCGTGCTTGCGGTGCTGCTTTATAGCATGTTTACGCAGATTCCATTCCTTCAGTTGCGCGCTGCGTTCGCGAACAAACGGTTTACAGCCGCGCTATTGATAGTCAATTTCATCATCGTACCCATCGTGGTCTGGTTTTTGTCGCTTCTTTTACCGGAGCACCCACCACTGCTACTTGGGGTATATCTGGTTCTGTTAACACCTTGTATTGATTACGTTGTCGTTTTTACCCATCTTGGTCGTGGCAATGCCCGACTCGTGCTTGCTTCCACACCTTTGCTGCTGCTTACCCAGATGCTTCTTCTGCCCGTGTATCTATGGCTTTTCATGGAAGAGCAAGATGCACAAGTCATGAGTGCTGAACCATTCCTGGAAGCTTTTCTTGTATTGATTGTGCTTCCTCTGGGACTTGCCTTATCGACCGAGTTTTGGGCAAAACGCCGACGTAGCGGTGCCATCTGGCTTGAAGTCACGGCGTGGCTTCCGGTGCCCTTTATGGCAATGACATTACTTTTCGTCGTAGCATCTCAAATTGACAGAATAGACGAGTACCTTCCGGTTGTGGCACAAGTCGTGCCAGTTTATATGGCCTTCATGGCTATCATGCCGTTTCTTGCTCGCTTGACGGCATATGCGTTTCGCCTGGACACACAGGCAGGACGAGCACTCATTTTTAGCGCAGGGACGCGGAATTCGCTGGTGGTTCTGCCTTTAGCATTGGCTTTGCCGGACGGCTGGATTCTGGCATCTGTCGTCATCGTTACTCAAACGCTGGTGGAACTGGTCGGTGAGTTGATTTACATACGCTGGGTGCCTGCGATGCTCTTGCAAGAGTCTAAAAGTTTAGAAATCTCAAAAACATTTAGCAAAAAGAAATAATCAGGATCAATACGTTGCGCTTCTACCCGGGAAAGATTATGCACTCTGAAGATATTTATTCGAGGAATTATCACTTACTACCTCTTGCGGCAATAGCAATAAACAAACTCCAAACGGCGTATGGCGTGCCTCTTTTTCATGTTCGACTAGCTGAAAAGATCTCCAAATACCTCATGTAGGGCTTCGGATTGGTATCTCATCCGGGTAAGACCACTAAATTTTTCTGGCCCATCTCGGCAAGAGTGGCACCATTCACATGGTCCGTCTGGTCGAACTAAACTTAAAACCCGATCGACATAAGCATGGCGATCTGCTGGATCAGTCAAAAAATGGAACACTGCTCGGTCATGCTAAATGTCGAATCGATTCAGGAGAAATTTTGCACGGGTAATATTATCGCCTCTATCCAGTGAACAATATCCGCATGCCCCCCAACGCTGTCTGGCAACAACAAGCGCAGTTGATGATGAATCAAATACTGTCAACTCAGTATAGCCCTCGACCACAGGATCATCTACTAGCCTGGAAGTTCCTCCCTCCCACATCAATAATGGCCGCATCTTTATCGAGTCTTGTATTTTGTATTATGGATTAGTCGCAGAGACTGGTTCGCATGTTCCTGAAACCAACTGCCTGGGTCAGATGTTTTGGTAGTATATATCTAGCCTCAATGCTGCTTATTATCCATTGGTAATTTACACAAAATATCAATATCTTATATAAATTGTGAATCAGACTATATAAATCCTGTATCGTGGATATCGGATAGATTCCTAATTCTTCAGACTGACGAAGCTTAAGACGGTTCCGCAAGCTAGAATTGCACCACCTGTATCCAAAAAACTGTGAATCTGACCGGTAATATCAAACTTATCCCTATTAAGAGATTCTACCTCCATACCTTCTCCAAGCAAAAAGACTGTAACAGTATCTTCCTTGCTTACGGGAGAAAATTCCAAGCCGGAAGGTGCTCCATATAGTTTCTGGATCATTCGAGTAAATGATAATTCCGAGTTCCATTTAATCTCCTTCAATTCCATTGGTCGTCCGTTGGTTTCGATAAGAAACTAGCTGTATGCAGTATAGAATTCCTGTGTAGAATTTTGTTCAATTATTAAATTGAAATCATGCTAATCGGATTAGGGTTAGCGTGTCAGTTTCTCGTATTCGTTATGAGTACTAACACTCCGCACCAACAGCATTTATATTAGCAGTGATTTATAGAATGAATCTGTTTTTAAACGTTGTTTCTGCTTCTGTTGTAGTCTTGACGCATTGGGACTTTCTAATAATTTGACCCATACACTTCTGTTTGGGTTGAGCAAAGCTAACACTTAGGGGGCTGTCCGAATTTGCGTGGCCATTTCGAGATTGATATGATGGTTTCAATCAAAAATACGGAATTCTGCCAAGTTTATTTCGTATTTTTTTAGTTTGGCATAAACAGCACGTGAAGTAATTCCCATGTTCTCAGACACTTTTTTTATATTTCCATGGTGTTGTTTCAAAGCTGTTTCAAGGAATGATTTTTCAATTTTGGTAAGAGCATATTCTTTTTCGTCTTTCCATTCACCAATACTTTTTGTTTTAGTTGGAAGCTCTATATCCAATTCAGTCATTTCTTTGCCACTAACAAACAAGATGCTACGCTCAAGGATGTTTTCTAACTCACGAACATTGCCTGGCCAATGATAAGTGCGGATTTTCTGCATAACTTCACGGCTTACTGATTTAACCTGTTTGTTATAACGCTTATTCAATCGCTGAATGATCAATTGCACAAGATAAGGTAAATCCTCCGGTCGCTCGACCAAGGGAGGAATACTTAAACGCACTACATTGATGCGGTAGTATAGGTCATTGCGGAAGAGATCCTGTTTAACAAGTCCTTCCAGATTCTGATTTGTTGCTGAAATGATCCTTACATCAACCGCCAAGGTTTGCTTGCCGCCAACTCTCTCCAATTCTCCTTCCTGGATTACACGAAGCAATCTGGTTTGTGCAGCTGGCGACAATGAATCGACTTCATCAAGAAATAAAGTACCGCCTTCGGCTCGCTCAAAGAAACCGTGGTGTACCTCGAGGGCTCCTGTAAAAGCGCCTTTTTCATGTCCGAATAAGCTGCTTTCAATCAAGCTTTCTGGAATCGCGCCACAGTTAATGGCGATGAATGGCTTATTGTAGCGATCGCTCATTGCATGTATGGCACGTGCTATAAGCTCCTTACCTACGCCTGTTTGACCCTGAATCAGAACCGTTGCCATAGTAGGGGCAATAATCTCAATTGATTGCAGTATTTTCTGCATCATTGGTGATTTTGCGATGATTGCAGGAGGCTGATGTTTTTCTGATATTTGCCTATTTTGTTTCTGCCAAAGTCTCTGCATACTAGTTTCAATTCGGCACTGCAATTCATTCGTATCGTTGATTTCCTTAACTGGTGTCGAATCGGTATATTCCATTCCCGCATGGCCTTTTGCTGCATGTGGATTCGTGTAAATACATACATCACACTTGCCATCTTTGCGGGCTATACTTTTTTTGATTTCAACTTTGGCGTAACCAAAGTTTCTGGCCGCGATACCTCCAAATACACTGGAAGTCATTCTACATAATTCAGGAAAATTAGTAACTTGTTCACCGAAAGGACAGCGAGAATTAGTAACTGTAATACAGTCCTGATTGCTGGAGACCAGCGAAAATTTACCTCCGATATTGTTTTTGATGCCGAGTATTAGTTCGGTATAGCTTTCATTATCGAGCTGTTCATTTTTATTAGTATTTTCTCGATAAGTTTCTTCAAAAAAACATCCTGCAGTTTGGGCTATATGCTCAATCAACTCTTCACAATGCTTTTGTCCCTGCTGTTCGCTGGCATGCATCAGTTCAAGAATGAAGGTTTGCAAAAAAAAGATCGGCGTTAACTCAGAAAGAGGATTGTTATTCATAAATTATGGATGATTAGTGAAGTTAATCTTCACTTATTGAAGCATAGCTTCACTAAGCTAGCAACAAATAAAACTTAACTTATTGTAATTAATAATAAATATTATTTTTATCTTGATGGCATGGTATTTGCTATTAACTTTATTGCATCTCGAAATAACTAGGTGCACGGGTTATATACCCTAGGAAACCCTTAAGGTTCTACTGAGAAAGTAGATCGTTTTAGGGAGTTTTAAATTTCAACCTATTACCGAGGAGACTCAAAATTGAAAACTCTCAAAGAGGAACTGGATACACGCTTAGCCTCATATGATCACTGGGCACAACGTCGCCGTCATGGAGCGGGTGGGCATAATAACCGGAAGTTGTGGGTACTTGCTTGTATGGACGAACGCCTGCCGATAGATGAGGCGCTCGGTATCCATGTGGATACCCCGGCAGGTCATGGAGATGCACATTGTTTCCGTAATGCTGGAGGAATCGTCACCGACGATGCAATTCGCTCGGCGATGCTGACTTGTAATTTTTTTGGCACCACAGAAATTGTTATTGTGCAGCACACGCAATGCGGCATGCTGTCTGCAAATGCGACTGATCTGGAAAAGGCTTTTCGTGACAAGGGAATTGATCCGGATAATATCGCGTTGGATCCAACTCTGCCAGAGCAGAAGTTAGAGAAAGGTGCATTTGCCAAGTGGATCGGAATGATGGATGACGTAGATGTAACCTGCATGAAGACCATCGAAGCATTTAAAAATCACCCTCTCATTCCCAAGGATGTAGTCATCAGCGGCTGGATCTGGGAAGTTGAAACGCGCCGACTGAGAGCACCGACACGAGACACTGAAAAACGGGCCAGGACCGATGTCACTTCTGCTCAATTCGGCGTTAAAGAAAAACAACCGCCTCGTTGGAGCTAAATTTAAGAGAAAAAACCTAAAAGCGTGACCACTTGGCATCTCAAGTGGTCATATCTTAGTGTTTCTGAAAAATGCCATTCATGTAATAAATAAGGATTCCAAATGCCAACTTATGATTACTTGTGTACACAGTGCAAGCTCCAATTTGAAGTACGTCATTCAATTAACGCATCCAACCCGGATTGTTCGGCATGCGGAAACATGACAGAAAAAGTGATTCTTTTTGCCCCTGCGATGCATGGCAACATGGCACGTGGCCGTGATCTGGCAATGCGCTCGCTTCAGCCAAAACTCGATCAAACAAATCGCGGACACGCACCTGGATGCGCATGCGGCCATCATTAGCATTCATAGATATGGGTGTTATTTAAATTTGCTTGGGATGATTTGGAAGGAGAAAAAAATGAGCATAGTTACGACAAAATTGGATGAGAAATTGTTTGTTACTCGCCAAATTAGTGTAAATGATTTGGCAGAAATAGCAGCAGCGGGATATAAATCCATTATTTGCAATCGTCCTGATCATGAAGAAGGCGATATCCAGCCCTCTAGCCTGGAACTAGAAAAAGCAGCGCGCCCATTTGGAATCAATTTTATTTATTTACCCATCGAAATTGGCCCAGTCTCCACCGAAAAGATTGAATCATTCAACAAACTACTAACTGAATTGCCCGGACCAATTCTTGCTTTCTGTAATACTGGCAATCGGGCCAGGGCATTGTATGGACTGATCAGGCAAAAACAAGAGCCCGAATATGAGGATGAATTTGTCAGAGCCGCTTGCAGTTGGACAGGTGAAGCACTTGAAACAATTCACATTCCACACGCATCCCAAGACAAGTCACTTTCAGTGGCAGCTGCTTGTAATTGGGGTAATGCGTTTGACATTGTTGTGATAGGTGGTGGCGCAGCAGGAATCGGAGTGACTGCTAGTCTCATGCACCGCAGGCCTGCTCTTCGCATTGCCATCATCGAACCCTGTGATAAACATTATTATCAGCCCGCCTGGACACTGGTTGGTGGTGGCGCTTATGACATGGCACAAACGGTGCGGAACATGGCAGATGTCATTCCACCGAATGCAGAATGGGTACAAACAGCAGCGATTGGATTTGAACCGGACAACAATCTAGTTAATCTGGCAGATGGCCGTTCAATTGGCTATAGGCAATTGATCGTTTGTCCAGGTATACGTTTGGCTTGGGAAAAAATCGATGGTTTACAAGAAACACTCGGCAAAAATGGCGTCACCTCCAACTATCATTTTGATTTGGCGCCTTATACTTGGTCACTGACGAAGAATCTCAAAAGCGGCAAGGCCTTGTTTACGCAGCCTTCCATGCCGATCAAATGTGCCGGTGCTCCTCAAAAAGCCATGTATCTATCTTCTGATTATTGGTTGCGCCATCATTTGCTGGACAATATCGAAGTCGAATTCAATACGGCCGGTGCAGTATTGTTTGGTGTAGCTGATTTTGTCCCGCCACTGATGGAGTATGTGAAACGTTATCATGCAAAACTGGCATTTAATTCCAATCTGGTAAAAGTTGATGGCACCAACAAAATAGCCGTCTTCGACATCAAGGATAGCGAAGGAAATGTTACACGCATGGAAAAGCCGTTTGATATGCTGCACGTGGTACCGCCTCAGGTTGCGCCAGACTTCATCACAAAAAGCTCTTTGGCCGATGCTGCCGGATTTTGTGAGGTCAATCCCAAAACGTTGCAGCACCCGCGTTACTCCAACATCTTTTCCTTAGGAGATGCCTGCTCTTCGCCTAATGCCAAAACAGCCGCCGCAGCCAGAAAGCAAATTGTCATAGTGGCAGAAAATCTCCTGGCAGCCAAAGAAGGGAGAGAATTTCCTAATATTTATGATGGTTATGGTGCTTGTCCTCTTACGGTAGGGGATGGCAAGGTGATATTAGCCGAATTTGGTTTTGGCGGTAAATTGCTGCCCACTTTTCCACTTAATCCGACCGTGGCAAGGCGATTTGCGTGGTTTCTAAAAGCCAGATTATTTCCTTGGTTATACTGGAACGGCATGTTGAAAGGCCGCGAATGGCTCACTCGTTCAACAGGTGTAAGTTAAGTAAAATGGAACCAGACTTAATCAGCATTCTACTGGGCTCATTCACAGGCATCGTTCTTGCACTAACAGGGGCTGGCGGTGCCATCATTGCGGTGCCGCTGCTCATGTTCAGCTTGCATCTTACGGTTGCAGAAGCTGCTCCCATTGGTTTACTTGCGGTCGGCTTGTCAGCTGCAATCGGGGCATTGTTGGCATTCAGGCAAAAAATTGTCAGATACCGGGCAGCTATGCTGATCGCAGCGACAGGTGCGCTGACTGCCCCCATAGGCATATGGGCTGCACAACAGTTGCCAAACGCACCGCTGACCTTGTTGTTTGCCTGTGTGTTAATTTATGTTGCTATTCGCATGTTTCACCAAAGCCTGGATGAAAATAACAAAGACGTGAGAATAATGGCTGATCCACCTTGCCGACTGGATGAAATCGGCGAACGTTTGGTTTGGAACATCCCTTGCTTTAGAGCATTAACATTGTCAGGCACGATGGCAGGTTTTCTGTCAGGCTTACTAGGCGTAGGTGGTGGATTTGTAATCGTTCCTACACTCAAGAAAGTCACTAATCTGAACATGCAATCCATATTGGCCACATCACTCACCATTATTGCATTGGTTTCTCTGACTGGTGTTGTTTCAGCAATACTGATTGGTGCTCTGATATGGTCGATTGCTTTTCCCTTTTGTGGTGGAACTATCGCAGGAATATTGGTTGGCAGATTATTCGCTCATCGTTTTGCAGGACATAGATTGCAGCAAAGTTTTGCCATTTTAGCAATTAGTGTTGCAATTGGCTTGATTGTCAAAGTGGTTTGGAATGCATTTTTTAGTTAGTAGTCTCATTTTTCCTTCTCTTTCCGCAAGGTGGACGATAAGCTGCGTTGTATTTGATGAACCAAAAGGAGGTTGCGCTATTTACACTTGTCAGATAGTTTAATTATAACAATATGTTTTGATGATAATTTGTTCTCAAACTGGAGGAAGTAAGTTTTATGATTTTGGTATTGAATACCGGCGCATATGAAAAAGTATAGCTAACAAGTTATGCTGAATTTATACGCAAAGATATTACACCCCCTTGTCACAATTATCAGTGCCTCACAACAATTACCTTGATCAATTCGTTTGGAAAGTTGTCGTTCGATTCAATATTTTTTTGGCCCAAATGTTGTGAGAAATGTCCCGTGGGTCACTGCCATTTTCCAGCAGTTTACTCATAATAAACTCCATCAAATACTGATAGAGGAGTATATAAGAATGCAATTTAAGCAAATCAGAAACGCAACAATTTAAATTAACTAAGCAATCAAGAAAGCGCTAATTGATCTTTGACTGACATAAAGAAGAGTTATGTGCTTAGCGGTGATTGGAAAGATTTTCGGGATCGTCACATTAAATTTGGGGCTATTATTTTAAGAGGGAGCAATTATGATGAAAAGTAAACTGATTACTGCAAAACTTGGCTGCACATCGCTTGTATTGCTGTTAGTGCATGGTGTTTCTTATGCAATGCCAGGTATGCATGGAGCCGGCCACGGGAGTGCCTCGGAGTTGCCACGCATCTCAAAAAGCATGGGTGAGCCGATCAATTCGCCTGGTTCAGAAATCGAGATTACCTATAGCGCAGACGGCAAAACTGCAATTTTTGTGTCGACCCGTGAAGGTAGCCTAGAATCATCCGGTAACCCGTACAACTTCGATATATGGATGTCTCACAATGTAGATGGTGTCTGGCAACCGCCTATTCACTTAGGATCTGATATTGATCCTGCTGTCGGGCCAAATATTAATACGGCAGCTTGGGAACTGGAACCGAGTTTTTCCGATGATGGAAATGTCATCTATTTTACAAGATATGAACCCGGTAATTTATTGTCGGGTGATTTATACGTCGTTCAGAAAGTAGATGGCGTATGGCAATCGGCCAGGAACTGGAATGATGTTCCGGAACTCCCCAGCATCAATACGCCGACCGGTGAGGAACACTGTCCGATTATTGCTTCTGACAGCCTGATTTATTTCAACTATAGCCAGCCAGGGGTAACACAAGAGAGTGATATCTGGAAAGTTGAGAAGAAAAATGGGATATGGCAAAAACCGGTAAGCCTGGGATCGAAAATTAACTCTCCGCAGCGTGATCACATGCACTGGACTGGGCTGTCAAAAGATGGAAAAAGTTTAGTCGTCACCAGTATGCGGACTGATCTGGGTTCCCGTGGTGGGCATGATATGTGGATTTCACATCAAAAAGCAAATGGTGAATGGCAAGAGCCGATCAATCTCGGTGATTCCATAAATACTGACGGTGAGGACATGTGTTGGACTTTTACCCCGGATGGCAAGAAATTCACTGGTAGTTGGGGGCCGCAAGGTACTTTCGACACGGATATCCGCTGGGTTTATAAGGATGACATTCCCTTGCTGAAAGATTTTGAGCCGATAGGTCCGCCACCCAACTTGTTAACAAGTAGCAAGGCAAAACCAGTTACAGGGAACAACGAACTATCAAAACAATAAATATAGATCAAACTGGATTAAACTCGAAACAAATACCATCATAGGCTTTCACTGAGTATCTCGCGCTTTAGTCCTGTCCG
>Ga0154020_10004299_pt1 | contig 16997 bp, 11 predicted proteins | sample Klosneuvirus_201_FD_109709 | JGI IMG/M metagenome (GOLD analysis project Ga0154020, IMG submission 109709) | Active sludge microbial communities from wastewater, Klosterneuburg, Austria - Klosneuvirus_20160825_MG | ecosystem: Engineered > WWTP > Aerobic digester > Activated sludge | place...
AGCGTGGCGGCGAATTCGTCAAGGTTAGCACGGCCTATTTTGAGGCCGAGCTTGTCCGCCATCGCCTTCGCGGCGGGCGTGAACATGGAAGGGGCAGGTGCGCTCATGTGTGGGAGATAATGCCGTAAAACATTTTGCCGGGCGGGCCCTCTCCCTGGCCCTCTCCCCGCGCTTCGCTGCGGGGAGAGGGAATCAGCCACGCGTTGCTGCTCTCGAATCTTCGGGCGACACGAATGGCACGGCCAGCCGCTCCCTCTCCTCCATTCGGAATGGAGGAGAGGGCCGGGGAGAGGAGGCGCTCTTGAAAGCTGCGAGTCACTGTGGGCTTCCTTTCTTCGGAATGATTTTGTCAGGATTCGGCGGGATGAAACGGTGGTCCTGAACTTTCCTCATCACGGCTATACAGCCGGTGCGGCGGTGCAGCGCTTCCCAAATCTCCAGCAACACACCTTCGCGGTTCCCGTTCCACTGATGATTCCAGAAACGAAGTTCTTCAATGCCGTGTGAATCCAAGAACTTTGCCCGCTCTGAGTCACGTTGCATTTGCTCGGGCAAACCGTGTTGAAAGCCATCCAGTTCAACAGATAACTTTGCGGTGGGGCAAAAGAAGTCGAGGTAGTATTCACCAACGATGTGCTGGCGGCGGAATTTGAACCCGGCAAAACGACCGGCTTTCAAAGCCAGCCATAATTCCTTTTCCCCCTGCGTTTGATTCCGACGCAGCCTACGTGCAATCGCAGTTTTGGCGGTGCTACGCTTATGGCTTCCGACTCCCTCTCCTCCATCGGATGGAGGAGAGGGCCAGGGAGAGGAGGTGCGTTGCTCGGCTTGATGAGCAGCCCCTCTCCCCAGCCCTCTCCCCGCTCGTGCCTCGCAGGGAGAGGGAGTAGAGCGCCGGATGGTTTGTGCGTCGCGTGTCATGCTCAAGCTTTTTGTAATTTCGCTTCCGCCGCATCGAGATCAGCCAGCGCCTGCGTCAACTCCGCCTCGCTCGGCACGCCGTGGTGCCACTTGGCGACGTTCTCCATAAAGCTCACACCTTTGCCCTTGGTCGTGTTCGCGATGATAAAGGTCGGCTTCCCCGGTTCGGGAGGATCGGTCAGCGCCCCGGTCAGCGCCGCGTAGTCGTGGCCGTTGACCGTGCGAACTGTCCAGCCGAACGCGCGCCATTTCTCGTCGAGTGGTTCATTGCTCATCACGTCGCGCGTGTAGCCGGTGATCTGGAGCGTGTTGTGGTCGAGGATGGCGACAAGCTTATCGAGCTTGTAGTGCGCAGCGCCGAGCGCAGCTTCCCAATTGGAACCCTCCGCCAGTTCACCATCGCCCAGCAGTGTGAACACCCGATACGGCGCATTGTCCATCTTGCCCGCAAGCGCCATGCCGAGGCAGATGGGCAGGCCGTGACCGAGCGCGCCCGTGTTCATCTCGATGCCGGGAATGTGCCGTGTCGGATGCCCGACGTAGTGCGACTGGTAATGACAAACGGTCTCCAAATCCGCCGCCGGGAAAAATCCACGATCCGCAAGCACCGCGTAGAGCGCCTCAACACAATGCCCCTTGCTCTGCACATAGCGGTCGCGTTTCGGATCACCAAATGTCTCCGGCGACACGCGCAGCACGCGATTGTAGAGCACGTTCAGGATGTCCATGCAGGAAAGCCCGCCACCGGTGTGGCCTGCGCCCGCACCGACGATGAGCTTTAACATCGCGCGCCGCAGCGAGACGGCTTTGAGTTCGAGTTCGTGATCGGTCATGTCGTGCCGGAATTTGGAAGCAGATTACTCAACCGCCGCCTCATGTTCATAGACTTCCCAGCCGAAATAATTCCCGAACGCCTCCGCCAGAATCGCCGCCGAGTGGGATTGCGTCATGACGACGTGATGCTCGAAGCCGTTCGCGCAGACGTGGCGCATCAGCTTCTGGAGCTGGGGCACGTTGGCCACCGCGCGATTGCCGAAGGTTTTCAGTTCGTCGTTGGTCAGCACGCCTTCGCCCACATAGGTGCGGATGCAGCCATCCGCGTCCGCCGTGGTGATGCGCCCATAAGTCAGCGGCCCGGCGGGCGTGCGGCCATCGAGCGCTCCGTAGGTGTTTTCGACGCCCACGGCGGTGCCGATGATTGGCGCGTTCGAAATCTTGATGTCGGGCAGGAAGCTCTTGGCCCAGTTGCCGCAGTGGAACAGCACGCACTTGTTGTCGTCATCCGCGTAATTGTTGTTCCAGTCCACGAGCGCGGCGGGTGTGCTGCCGGCGAGCTGCATCGCATACATCGTGAGCACGCCAGTCACGTCCACTTCGCAGGCGCTGGGCATGAACTTCTCGCTCATCATGCTCATCAACGTGCAGACGTTGCAGCCGAAGTTCTGTTGCACTGAAGTCCAGCACTGGATGGCGGTCGCGTCGAGATAATTGGCCTCGGACCATTGCGACAGCACCACGCCCATCTTCGCCATCTGCACGAGCTTGTCCTGCGGCACACCCGGCGCAGGTGCGTAACCGGTGATCTCCGCGAGCTTCGCCTTCACCACTGCCGCGCCGGCATCGAGCTTGTTCGCCGCGCCGATGATCTCGGACAAATCAACCGTGGTGACGCTGATGCCGTGGCGTTCGAGCAGTTTCTCGCTGTAACGAACCGTGTTGAACGCGCCGGGCCGCGCACCAACCGCGCCCAGCCGCACGCCGCGAACGCCGTTCACCACGCGGCACACGCCGAGGAATTGTTTCAGGTCGCGCAAGAAACTTTCGGAAGTCGGATGGCAAACATGCTTGTCCGTCAGCGTGAACTTGATGTCCGCCTGCACTAGATTGTTCGCCACTGAAATCTTGCCGCAGTAGGCATCGCGACGCCGGGCGACATCGAGCCGCTGGAGATCGTCGGGATAGCCTTGAATCAGCACGGGCACGTTCAGGCCGGCGAGCTTGAGCGTGTCGGCCACACCTTTTTCGTCACCGAAGTTCGGCAACACGACCAGCACACCGTCGATCTCCTCGCGGTGCTTCTTGAATAGCTCGGCGCTCTTGCGCGCATCAGCATGAGTCTCGACGCCACCAAGCTTCGAATCCTCTTCGCCGAGTTGAATCGCCTTGATGCCAAGTTGCGCAAAGAGCTTTGCAATATCCGCCCGCGCTTCCGTAACAAGGATGTCAGGGAAAAAATCGCGGTTGCCGTAGATGACGCCAAGTGTGGGAGTGGTCTTAATCATGGGGTGAGTATTTACCAAAAAGGCAAACCGCGAAATACACTAAACACACGAAAAGCTTCACAAAGCAGCCAGCCGCGCGGCTACTTCACCAGCTTCCCTCCCGTGATGGCCAGGGTGATGGCGTAATCGCAAGGTTGTTTCGCCGGCAAAGTAACGACCAGCCCCTCCGAAGTCTGACGCCAGTCTAGTTTCCCGGAAAAGCCGAGCAAGCGCACGCGATTGATGGTAGGGCGCGTCACTCCGTGCGCGCCGCCCCCCGGCGAATCGGCGGCGGGCAGAGGACTGCCCGCCCTACCACCGGTCGCCAGCGACCTCACAACCAGTTTACCATTCTCCGGCCAAGCGAGCGCGATAGCGTAAAGGGTATCGCCCTTCGTTGTGAACCGGATGTCCTCGCCCGTGAACGCTGCCCGTTTCACATCTGCAAACGAACCCGCGACAACCGTAGTCGGTCCTTCGCCATACATCATCCACGGACGCGTGCCGTAGATGGCTTCGCCGTTGATCTTGAGCCAGCCGCCGATGCGGCGGAGCATTTCCTGTTCATGTTCGGGAATCGTGCCGTCCGCCTTCGGGCCGATGTTCAGCAGCATCGTGCCGTTCTTGCTGACGATATCAATGAGGTCATCCACGATCTCACCCGTCTCCTTGTAGTCATGATTGCTGACATAGCCCCACGAATTCCGCGAGACCGAGGTGCAGGTCTGCCAGAACCGCGGCTGGATATTATCCGCGGCGCCACGCTCCATGTCGAATACGCCTGAGCCACGCGGATAGGAGATGCCCTCCCATTCCTTGAAATTGATGGAGACCTGTTTCTTCCACTCTGCACCGCGATTGTAATAGTAGGCCGCGAATGTCTTGAGATACGGCTGAAACACCGGCTGACAAATCCACCAGTCGAAGTAAAGAACCTCGGGGCGATACTTGTCCACGATCTCGCACGAGCGCAGCAGCCAGTCGTCGAGGAACGCCTTGTCCGGCGGCTCGGCTTGCGCCTCGGCCATGCGCTTGTTCACAGCGGGACCGTAGAGCGCGGCATAGTTGGTGTCGCGCACGTCGGAATCGGAATATATGCCGTTATCGAAGAAGAACCAGTGCTCCGCGCGATGCGACGACGCCCCGAACACAATGCCCGCCTTGCGGAAAGCCTTCGCCTGCTCGCCAATAAGATCGCGCTTCGGCCCCAACTTCGCCGCCGACCAATCGGTCAGGTCGCTCGCATACATCGGGAAACCATCGTGATGCTCCGCCACGGGCACGACATATTTCACGCCCGCCTCCTTGAACAACTTCGCCCACGCCGTCGCGTCGAAATTCTCCGCCTTGAACTGCGGAATGAAATCCTTGTAGCCGAACTTTGCCTGCGATCCGTATGTGGCAACGTGATGTTTGAATTCGTCTGAACCCGCGACATACATGTTACGCGGATACCACTCGCTGCCGAACGCCGGCACCGCATACGCGCCCCAGTGGATGAACAGTCCGAACTTCGCATCCTGATACCACTTCGGCGTCTTGAATCCGTTCGTGACGGAAGCCCAGTCCGGCTGGAACGGCCCGCGTTTCGCCACCGTATCGATTTCCGCCAGCCGCTTCTCGATCTGCGACGGCGAAACCGGTGTTATCCACGGCAACCGCACATTCGCCACCTGCTGCGTGCCGACCTTGAACAAGTAATCCAAATCCTTCCGCGTCGCCTTGAACGCCGTGCCGTGCTTCAGCCCGTCGGGAAACGTCATCTCGCTCGTCACGTCTGTGAATGTCTTGAAGTCACGCGTCTTCATCGCGGTGTAATGCTTCGCACTGTAGGACTCGTAGTAGATAAGCCAGTCGTCGCCAAGCTTCAGTCCGCACGGACCTTCGGTGAGCTTCGCGGTGAGATTCGTGCTGATGTCACGCCAAGGGCCGAGCGCTGAGTCGCCGAACGCCACGCGGACATTCCGCTGTGGACGAGTGTTGTCCTTGAGCAACAGCACATGCCGGTCGCCGTCCTTCAAAATCTGGCAATCAATCACGCTGAAGTCCGGATCGAGAAATAATTTGGTCGGCGCGAACGTTTTGAAGTCTCGTGTGGTCGTGAAATACATCCGGTGATTGTTCGTTGGCGGTTCGAGGTGATCTGGGAAGCGCCCCGGAATGGTCGAAGCCCAGCAGATGATGAACTGTCTCTCTGCTTCGTCGTAAAACAGTTCCGGTGCCCAGGTGTTCACCGCTGTCGGTTCATTCGTCATCGCCGGAATCCACTTCTGCTCCGACCAATGCACCAGGTCTTTGCTGTGCGCGTAGCCGAAGCCAAGTTCATTTTTCCACGAGCACGTCCACACGAGATGCCATGTCCCATCCGGCCCGCGACAAATGCTCGGGTCGCGCATGATCTTGTCCTTGCCAACCCGCGCCTTGAGGAACAAGCCCGGCACATTCGTCCAGTGATAGCCATCGAAGCTGTAGGCGAAGCGCAGCCCGTCCTGCTCCGGCTCCTTGAACGTGCTGAAGAGATAAACGGTGTTGGTATCGCCCTGGGAGCGGGCTGGCGTGACTGACACCAAACAGGCAACCAAAGCGAACGCCGCCAAAATTGCGCGCCGGCCGCTCACTGTGGACCTCCCAGCTTTGCATCCCGTTTCTTTAATTCAGCCGACTGAGGCACCACGCCGAGCACAACGAAGCTGCCTTTGCCGATCAACTCCAGCTTGTGCCGGCCCGGTTCGTAGCGGAAGGCATGGACGTTCACGTTCGGGCACTCGTCAATCACGGCGGCGTTGCGGAGGACGGAGTCCACGCCACCGCGTTCGTCAGCATGCGAGGCGAAATCCAGATTCGGCACCTGCAACCACAGATCACGCTCGTTCTGGAAATAGCCGATCAACACCCGCACCGGCTCGGTGACTTCAAACTCCACCGGCACATGACGCCCATTCTTCGCCGCCTCGTGCGAGAAGCGGATGCCGGTCAGCCCGTTCAACTCCGGCGCGAGTTCGGTGATGGTGTATTTGCGATCCGCAAAGGGACGCGCGCCAATTTTGACCTCGTAAGTTTCGGCGTTCGTGCTGATGAGTTTGAACTTCGCCGCCGGCCACGCCGCGACCGGAGCGCCGGTCTCCGACCCGGCAGGCTTGAGTTTCTTCAACTCCGCCACCTGCGCCTTGAAATCCGCCAGCTCCTTTTCGTAGAGCGGCACCACCTGCGTCCAGTGGTAGTTCGTGCCGACGCTGTTCGCCGCACCGGGGAACGGAATCTTGCGATGCCCGGTCTGCATCGAGTTGGCGAAGCGATAAGACTTTTCTGTAATCTCGGCGAGTGCCTTGAATTGGGCAACACTCTCGCTCATGCTGGCTACCGCCGCCTCCATATCCTTGATGTCTTTGCTGTAATTGTAACGGAGAACACTTCGCGCAGAGTTGACCTTATCCACATAGTTCTCTGCCATCACCATGATACAATGAATATCATTACGCAGCCGCTCAAACTCAGCGCGATTCTTCTTCACGGCACCGGAGGCATCTAGGATAGTTCCCGATGCGATGTATGAATGGCGGAAGGCCAAAACTGCGGCGACTTCCGGCGTCTCCCCCTCATGCGGCTCCTTGTTCCATTGCTTGCGCACATATTCATCCAGCCGCTCGCCCGGCGGCGCTTGTGATTCCCACAGCTCGGTGATGGCGTTGTAACGTTTCGGATTCACCAACTGATCCAGCGTCATTCCGAGCGACAGCGTCTGACGATTGCCTTCGGTGATGCCGAAGCGGCGGATCAACATCGGCGCGACTTCGCCCGCGGCGTTGTAGGCGTCGAGAATCTTGCCGGCGGCATTCGTGTCGCAACCGTAGAAGTCGGCGAGGCGGCCAACCCAGTAAGCGCGATCTTCCGTGGCGGGCACGTCGGGATTCCATGCGTAGCGCGCCCAAGCCTCGAACCAGATCCAGTCGCGCTCCCACTGTTTGAGCGGCGGACTGGCTATGTCCGGCGAATAGGGCCAGTTCCAATATGCCAGTGGATACAGATGCAGCCCGCTGGCGTGAAACCGGTCGCGTGAGGCGATGATGGACTTGCGGATGAACTCCGTCGCGCCGTAGCGGAACGGTTCGAGGTTCGAGAGGATGTGGACGTTGACCAGGTGCGGCCCGAGCTTCGCCATGTTGCGATGCGTCTCCGCCGCCTTGCCGCGCGGTTCGTAGGTGGTGAGCGATTCGCCGTTGTATTTCGTCTCGGTGAACAGGTTGGAATACACCGTGAAGCACGCGGGCATGATGGCCTCGGGATTCATCGCGTGCGTGCGGATGACCACGGGCGGCTGCTCCTTCAATCCGGCGGCCTTCATGCCGTCGAACACGCCGGGCAGGATTGTGTTCGTTGCCCAGTTAATCTGGTTCTCCGTGCCCTGCAACGCCTCGCCGAGGCAGACCATCAGGCCGACGTTCGGATATTGCTTCACGAATTCCGCGATGGACTTGCGCGTGTAATCCGACGCCAACGGCGTGGGCGCTGCGAGTTGGGTGGAGATGCCGTGCTTGTCGGCGAGCGGCTTCGGCAGGAAAATATTGTAGAACATCTGCACCAGCCAGATGCCGCGCCGGTCGCACTCGGTCGTGAGCCAGCGGAACATCTCGACGTTCTGCGCGAACACGTCGTCCGGCACTTCAACAGCTTCCGGATAATCCTTCAACTTCACCAGCGACGCGAACGGGTGGCCGTTCCACAGGTAAAGCGTGTTCATGCGGTTCACAACGAGCGAGTCGAGATACTCGCGCCAGAGCGCCTTGTCGTAAAACCACGGGAACAACTCCGGCGTGTAGGGATACTCGTAAACCTTCCGCCCCGGCAGGATGTAGGTCTTCTGCATCCCGACGCACGTGCCGCGCAATGTCATCGCGGGAGCATCCGTCATTCGGAGACCGAACGGAAATCTGTGGTCGTCGCGAATTCGCCTCGTGATTTCCAGCGAGGCGTAAAGAATTCCCGAGTCATTGTTGGCGAGGACGGTAAGCCCTGGCCCATTGAAAGCAGGATCAATCATGAAACCCTCTTTGGGACGATCAGGTTGATTCGGCTGGTTGAGGAAAATCCTGACGCCTTCGAGTTGCCCTCCGGGGCGAGCCATTACTGATTTCCATTCCAGCAATTTGACGGCTTCAACAAGCTTTTCGGCTGCAAACAGAACTCGCGGGGAGGCATTCGAGGCAACGACAATGGAAACGGTTTCAGCCCACACCATTCCCGACAACAAACAGAGGATCAATGTGACTAGTCGCTTCATCGTTTACTCCTTCGTCAGCCAAACGACGCCGGCGCTTGGCAGTTTCACCTTGTATCCAGCCTTCACTGTTTCGCCCGGCGTCACTTCGCCGGCGCGAGGGCTCACCACATTAACGCGGAACGCGCCAGACTCGCCGGATAAATCCAGCTCGCCACCGCCGCAAACCAGCATCTGCTTTCCAGCTTCACGCAAGACCCAGCGGCCATCCTTCGAGGCTTCGGGCCAAGGTTGCATCTGCGGAATCGCCGCGAGCAGTTTTGCATCCGTCGTCTTGGGCAGGCGCGGCATGGAACCCCCAGCGCAGACCCACGCCCAACTGGCGTCGTCGAAATTGCAGAGAAGTGGCTTGGTCGGAAACTTGGCGCGATACTCTGCGGCCATGCCGGCGAGGTTCACGTCATTGGGACGGCCGCCACGCCATTGCCGCTCGAACTGCCGTGGCGCGAGATTCTTGCCGCCGGGCGGCGCGAACTCCCCCTTGTCTGTGCGCCACCAGTAGCGGAAATCAATCACATCCACAGTCGCGCTGCGTTGCTTGTCGGCGAGAATCGCGTCCTGCACGTCCTTCGTGCAACTCAGGGCGACGATTGGTTTGCTGCGACGATTCGCCTTCTCCCACGCGCCGACGGTATCCAGCCAGAACTGCATGAAGTGCAGCGGCCCGGTGAATTCGGCGCTGGTGAACTGGATGACATTCCCATTCGTCGCGAAGTTTGCGAGGCACTGGCGAATGTAACCCGCGTGCAGCTTGCGCCGCACTGGATGCGTCACGTCGTAAAACGGTTCCGCCTGAAAGATGCGTTTGTCGCCGGCATAGGGCGGCGGCTCGGGGAAGCCGGTGTTGTTGATGTTGTTCGCCGAGCGCCACGGTGAATCAGCCCAATGCGCACCAGCCTCAAGGATGTTATGCTGGAAATAATTTTGGTGGAACAGCACCAGCCCGCGTTCGTCGCAGATGTCCGCGAACTCGCGGAGGCGCGACCAATACCAGGGATTAAACCTGGTGAGATCATATTGGCTGAGGCCATCCCATGCCGTCCCCTGGCCGCTGCGGGCGAAGGGCAGCTCGAAGAACGGCGGCCAGACGTCGCCGTCCATCCGGCGGATGCGCTCGTGGTCATCGCGACGGCGCTCATACCAGAGGCCATAGTGATAATCGAGGGCGGGACGACCACTCGCCTGCATGTTGTCCGCCACTTCGCTAAGAACATCGGTGAAGCCCGTTCCACTGCGGCCCGGGACGAAGCGCGTGATGTTGAGGCCAAAGCTTGGCGCCTCGTCGGGACGAGTGCTGCCGCGCCACCAGATGATGCTGGTAGCCCCGCCGATGAGGAGTTTGCCGTCCACCGTCAACCAGCCGTTGGTGATCACAAGTGACGAGTGACGGGTGACGGGTGACGAGTTTGGAACTGGAAGTTCTTCGACGCGAATCGCATTGCCGGGCTCGCTGGGAATCGGGTCACGTTGGCTTGCGGCGAGGATGTAATCCTTCAACTGGGGAGCAGGCTGATGCGACGCAGCGGCAAGTTCCTGGGCTTTGTCGAGCGGCGGATTGCTGGATTCCTCGTGCGGACGAGGCATGAGTTGCAGACGCGCAGCGGCATCGGCGCCGAGGCGGTCTTTCAACTGACCGGCGTAGAGGCTGTCGGGGGAAACGAAATCATTTGAGCTGCGCCAGATGCCGTCGCCTTCGAACTCGGCCCATGTGCCGAAGGCCCAGTTCCGTGCGGTCGGCGGATTGAAGCAGCGCGCGACGGCGGAGTTGCATTGCCACAGCACCGAGTTCGCCGCCGACCAGCCCGCACCCTGTCCGGCGCGGCCGCGATGCGCGAAACTCAGCTCGTTGCCGTCAATCCGCACGTTGTCGTAGAGGACGCCCGACGCCCAGCTATCAATCGGCCCGCTATCCGCCAGCGGCAGATGCGCATCGCATTGCACAAAGGCGTTCGGCCCCGCGGCACAGTGGCCCACCGCGAAGTCATGCCGGCCCGACTCGGAATAGCAGCGCAGGAAGAGCGTCAACTGCCCCATCGTAAAGAACGTGTTTCGCCGACCACCGCCGTTTTCGGAAACAGGTGCAAGTGAAAGACAGTCCTGCACGGTCACCTGCTTGCAGGTTTCATAGACCGCCACCGCCGAACCGGCGAAGTGCTTGAACACAACCTGACGCACCCATGCGTCGGTCGCGCTCTCCATGATGATGGCGAACCAGGAGTGGTTTTCGTCCTTGGGATTGCCGACATCGAAGGCGGATTCGAGTGCGAGGTTTTCAACACCCACATTGCTGATGCGACCAGACCACTCACAGGCGGCGACATACCCGCCGCCAAACTCTTCTTCCAGCGCCGTCGTGATCGGAGCGTCCACGGTGACGAGATCGCCTTCGACCGATTTCACGACGCGGTCCCATACGATGTCACGCGAGCCGGATTTCCAAGTGACGCCGCCTTCAGCACCCCCGTAGTTCACCATGCCGAGACGCTCGATCCATTCCTTCGTGCTGGGACGCACAACGCGGATCGAAGCCAGAGGGCGAAGGCCGGCGGCATTGCGGACGTGAAAACTGGTCGCGCCGACGGGAACGTGGTCGTCGGCGATCTGCCAGTCGGCATTGGTGCGGCTGGCAGCGTTGTTGCGGCCGGCGATCTGGATAAGCGTCCGGCGGTCGAGGCCGGCGGCGACGAGCGTGGTTCCACCTTCGCCCATTCCCTGCCCGCGCAGGATGACACCCGAGTTGGTGATGCGCAGGCCGCCCAGAACCTCGTGACGCCCCTTCAGCAACAACACCACGCCGCGAATACCATTCGCGTCAGGCGCAAAGCCACTGACATGATCGATCGCCATCTGGATGCGCGCGGTGTTATCGCCAGGTTTGGGCCCGACCACCACACGCACCGGCGCGTTCGGAATCGGACGGTTGCCCGCTGCGTAACCGCAATGGGAGAAATCAGGAATGCGATTGCCGCGCGCGTCGGGCGCGTAGGCGAGCGTGCCGTCGCGGCCGACGGAAACAGCGGGAGTCGGCGGCGCAGCGGCTTGCAATGTTGGTGCGACCAGCAGGATGAGGCCGGCAAACGGGGCGCAGGCGAGAACGTTGAAGCAGGTTCGGATCACGGCAGCTTGCCCTCCAGTTTCGCGAGTTGTTCCGAGTGCGCAATTTGTTTCCCGCCCGCCAGCACACGCAAGCCCGCCCCGCGCCCATAGCGGGAACCGTCCTTGTCCCAGAGAATCGTCAACGAGTGGCCGTGGTATTTCACACCGTCGAGGCAGAACCAATCCCACATGCCGGGCGGGAGCAGCGGATGAATTTCCACAACGTCATCCGCGCGCGGGCGCAGGCCGATGACGCCGGTGATCAACAAGTCGGCATAGGTGGAATGATTGTAGTATGCGCTGCGGCTGTTGCGGTTGATCCAGTCGCCGGTGACTTCATCCAAGTATTCGCCGATGTAAGGTTTGCCGTTGGCGTGCTGGGAGCGGGTGTAGGTGAGGAATGCTGAGAAGTAATCACGCGAAGAAACCGGGAGGCCCCTCACCCCGGCCCTCTCCCCTTCCGAAGGGGAGAGGGAGTCGGAGCGCAGGACATTCGCGAGCGCGTAGAGCGTCTGGCTCGTGGCGAAGGGCCAGATGGCGCCGTCCCATTCGCAGGTGCCGATGCCGTGGGAGCGAAATTGCGGATGACGGCGCTCGGCGGTGGTCACGCCGAAAGGCGCGGCAAATCCCTGCTCGTCGGCCATCTGCAACCAGGCAGTCGCATAGTCACGGTTTGTGTCAGGCAGACTAAACATCCACGGAATGAAGCCGATGGCCTCTCGGGCATCTGAAAGAGCGCCGCTTTCCAGACGCACTTTGAAGAACTTCGCCTCGGTGTCCCAAAGAGATTCCTGCGTGCGGCGCTTCAGGTCGGCGGCTTTGGCATCGAACTCGGCGGCAAGCTTGGGCTTGTTCGCCAGCCGCGCAGCGGCAGCAATGGCGCGGGCGTTGGCGAAGATGTAGCTGTTGATGGTGGGACGAAGGTTCCTTGCTGTGCGCGATCCGCTGATGGATTCCTCCATGCCATCTGCCACGTCGTGTTGCCAGAACAGGCCGTTGGTGGACTGGCGTTCAGTTTCCCAGGCGCGGTAGTCAGAAACCAAATCGGGCAGAAGTTTCACGAGGTATTTTTTGTCGCCGGTGACCAGGTAACGGTCGTAAGCCGCCGCCGCGAACCAACTGCTGAACTTGTGGAAGTGCGGTTGCGGTTTGCCGCCGTTGCCGCGCAGCCAAAAGCGGGTGTAGTCATCGAGCGGAGATTGCTCACGCAGCCAGCGGCCTTCGGCGAGATGGAAGCCGGCGGCACAACTGATCGTGTTGTAAATGCCAGCGTGTTTCACCGGCGTCAGAAATTCCGTGATGACAAAACCGCCGGGCGTCTTGACGAGATGTTTCCGAAATGACCACCAGCGGAAATAGTAGATCTCCTCCACCTCATGATCGGGGCACTCGAAGAGCGGGATGTTCTTTTCCAGCCAGGGCCAGGACTGCACGTTCGGAATGAAGTTGGTGACTGACTCGGAGTCCATCGCGTTGAAGCGTTCGATGTGATGGGCGAATGACGCGGGCTTGAGGACGGTGAATGCATCCGAAGCCAATGAGGTTTGAACCACAAAACACACTAACCACACGAAAGCCGCACGGACGCAGGCCAGATTCTTAATCGTAATCTTACTCTTAATCTCTCCGCGCGAGGGGGGATTAAGATTAAGAGTATGAGTAAGATTAAGACGATCAAGCAGCGCGCCAGGTCGGAGACCGGCACTCCAATCACTTGCTGTTTTAGACGCGCACATCAGGCAATCACAGGTTGAGCTTCGCCAGTTCCGCTTCGATCTCTGCGACCCGACGCTGCACCACGGCGCGTTCATCAGCGCGGAAACGGCGGAAGGGCTCGGCCATAAAGTCGTCGCAAACGCCCAGGCAGGCGAGCGCGCATTTGATGCCCTTGATGATCGAGGAGGAATACTTGCCGATTCGATAGAAGGAATCGCTAACGCGCTGGATGTGCCTTTGCAGTTCCTGCGCGCGGACCAGATCACCAGCACGATGCGCCTCGATGACCCTGACGTAAAGTTTCGGGAACAGGTTCGCCCCGCCGCTCACGCCGCCGTGGCCGCCGAGTTGCAGGGAATCAAACAGCTTTTCCTCCGGCCCGATGAGGAGCGACCAGTCGGGGCGCTGCTTGATGAGTTCCGCCGCCTGCTTGAAATAGTTCAAGTCGCCGGAGCTGTCCTTGAGACCGATGATCTTCAGCTCGTCCATCGCGCGGCGGACGGTTTCGAGTTCGAAGTGAACCTTCGTCAGCGCGGGCATGTTGTAGATGTAAAGCGGCAGCGGCAGTTCGGGCACGAGGTGATGCAGATATTCCTGAAGTTCCGGCTGCGCCTCGGGCAGGTAATACGGCGGCGCAACCACGAGCGCATCGGCGCCAGACTCGGCAGCCGCACGGGCAACGCTGACCGACTCGACGAACGCAGTGTCGGTGATCCCGACGAGAATCGGCACGCGATGGTTGACCTGTCTGCAAACGCGCCCAATGAGTTCGCTTCGCAGGCGGTAGCTGAGGCTCGGGCCTTCGCCCGTGGTGCCGAGAATGAACAACCCGTTCACGCCGCCACCGATGATGCGTTCGATGAGCCGTTCAAGACCGGCGACATCAAGTTCATCCCGTCCGCGCAAAGGCGTGATCATCGGCGGGATGATGCCTGTGAGTGGAAGTTTCATTCGCTGTGAATTTGCGGCTTTACGCGCCGCTTGCCAATCAAAGTCACCCGCACTCCCCAACCACACTCATTCACAATTGCCGCAGCCAGATGTTACGGAGGCGCACGGGGCAAGTGTGACCCGCGAGCGTCAGTGGACCAGTCGAAACCTTTTGTTTGTATTCCGGCAAATCGCGATGCCCGGTCTCCCCGTAAATCTCCTGGTGATTCTGCACGAGCACGCCGTTGTGAATCACCGTCACACGCGCGGGCTGGACGATTTTTCCGTCCGCAAACTTTGGCGCAGTGAAGAAAATGTCGTAGCTGTGCCACTCGGCAGGTGTCGGGCAGAGGTTCGACAACGGCGGCGTCTGGCCATAAACCGCGCCGCACTGGCCGTCCGAATAGAGCTTCTCGCTGAACGAATCGTAGATCTGAATCTCGTAAAGGCCCATCAGCAGGACGCCGTTGTTGCCGCGGTCGAACATGTGGCCGGTGAAGTTCGTGGGCACAAGCCATTCGAGGTGAATCTGACAATCACCGAAGCCCTGCTTGGAAGTGAGGTTGCCAGCCGAGGCTTCGACGCAGCCATCCACGACGCGCCAGTTGTTGCTTTGCCACTGCGAGAGATCTTTGCCGTCGAACAGGACAATGGCGTCGGCAGGTGCGGGCGCGGATGCGGTGAACGGACCTGGATCAACGCGCTTCGGCGCGGGCCGGTCGGCATCGTGGACATGGAAACCGGACCACGGCTGCATGGGCGTGTCGCTGTAGCCGCGAATGCCGGAGCCGTCCTTCGCATGGCCGAGCGTTTGCGCGTTCAAGCCCGGCGAAAGCACGAGCAGCGCGAGGCAGCAGATAGTTTGGAGTCCCGCCTTCAGGCGGTCCCCGCCGCTCCATCTCCCGAACCGCCTAAAGGCGGGACTCCGAACCTTGTCGGTCTGCGCGGAGCTAAAGTCGGGCTTCATGGGTGCGGCTCAGGTTTTGAGGCCTGTCAAATCCACAACAAGCCGCGCATTTTCCTTCAAGATTTGCTCCATCGTCACGCGCTGCTGACGCTCGCCCGCGATGCGCCCGAGGATGCAGGTCAACGCTCCATCCACGGCGCGCGGGACGGTGTCGTTGGCGTCGTTGCCTTCAGTGATGGCGCGGTAGAACGATGTGATGTTCCGCACAACGCCGGCTTCATAAAGATTTTCGACCGAGCCGGAATAGCCGTCATCGCCGCTGCGGAAAGTGGCCTTCTCCCAGTAGTTCAGCAGCGCACTGCCGGTCTGGCCGTAGATGCGGCAACTGAGCTCGTCGGGCGTAAAGTTCTTCAGCGCGTTGCCGCGATGGTCGTGCAGCACGCCGCTGGCGTATTCATAGGTGACGAGACACGTGTCGTGGCTGTCGCCGTGCGGATTGATGCGGCCGATGCGGGCGAAGCCGCTCGCGGCCACGGGACGTTCACCGAGCGCCCACAACGCGGCGTCGATCGCGTGGATATCGTAGTTGCCGATGTAGTCGCCGCCGAGGGCGATGTCATTCACCCAAATCAGCTTTTGCAATCGGCTCTCAACGGTGGCGGTCTTGGCGGGATCGGGAAAGTGACCGTAGCTGCCCGCCGTTGAAACGCGGCGAATTTTTCCGAAACCCGATTCCGGATCGCGGACGCGCTTGAGCACTTCGTTGTTCGCTGGGTCGGTGGGGAGTTGGTAGTCCACGAAGAACACGCGCTGCTTTGCGGTTGAACTTTTGGCAGCAGCACCAATCGCAAGGCAGCCAGGCCCATCCGTCGCGACGGGTTTGGCGCAATAAACATGCAGGTCAGCTTCGACAGCGGCCTTTGCGTGTTCGGGGAAGAAGTAAGGCGGCGTCTCAAGAGCGACGGCTTCAACGCCGCTGTCGAGCAGGCGCTTGTAGCCGGAGAGCGTCGAGAATCGGCGCGAGGAGTCCACGCCGAGTTCGGCTCCGGCCTTGTCCGCGACGTCAGGAAAATAATCTGCGAGGGAGTGAAGTTCGTAGCCGCCGTGCTTCTGGAAAAGTTTGGCGATCCATTTGCCGCGCGAGCCGCAGCCGATGACGCCAAGCTTGAGCTTGCGTTTGAATTCAACGGCAGCGGGCGCTGGTTGCGCATGGTCGGCGGCGACGGTTTGCAACACGCCGGGCGCAGCCGCGGCGGCGGTCGCCATCAGGGTTCCACCCAAGAAACGGCGCCGGGTGATGTTCGAGCGGGAGGCATCGGCGTTCATCACATTCCTATTTCCGGGTGACACTATACTCGCCCACCAAGGAATTGAGATACTTTTCGAGATTGGAATAGCCGTCGCCGTTGAGATCAGCGTTGCCGTCGGATGCGTCTTTCGGGTTCAGGCCGTGCGCCTTCTCCCAACTGTCAGGCATGCCGTCGTGGTCGGTATCCCAATCAGCCGGGCGGCGGACTTCGGGGTAATTATCCCAGCCGCCCACGTCTTCCTGCGAATCCGGGAGGCCGGGCAAACCAGTCTTGCTGCCTTTGAACTTGGCCGTGCCGGCACGCGTCTCGGCGATGACGCGCTTGTCGTGCTCGTCGAGCGCGGGGAAATTGCAGCCCACGTCGGCAAGGACATTCGTGTAAGCCTCGGCGGCGGTATGCGTCTTCACGTGTGACTCGAAGAACGGCGTGTCGGACCACGGGCTGTATTCGGCCGGCAGCGTGCCGCCGCGCTCGGTGGTGGCCGTGCGGCCAGCGGCCTGATTCGTCAGCCCGAAGTAACCGGGCATGACGTTGCCTTCGAAGAAATATCGCTGCGAGCCGGGGAAGCCGCCGTATTGGGC
>Ga0154020_10004300_pt1 | contig 16997 bp, 13 predicted proteins | sample Klosneuvirus_201_FD_109709 | JGI IMG/M metagenome (GOLD analysis project Ga0154020, IMG submission 109709) | Active sludge microbial communities from wastewater, Klosterneuburg, Austria - Klosneuvirus_20160825_MG | ecosystem: Engineered > WWTP > Aerobic digester > Activated sludge | place...
AGGAGCGGCCGCCCGTGGAGGCGGCCGCCGTTCACTGCGCTCGCCTGCGGCTCGCTCGCGGGTTGCAGGAGCGGCCGCCCGTGGAGGCGGCCGCCGTTCACTGCGCTCGCCTGCGGCTCGCTCCGTTCACTTGAACAGCTTGGCGAGGGCGTTGGCGTCGCCGGCCGGGAGCACGGGCTCGATGCCCGCCTCGGTCATGGCGGACGCGGCGCTCTCGTCGTCGGCGAAGGCGAGCACGCGCGTGCGGCGCGTGGCCTCGTCGCGGCGCAGGGCCGTGGCGAGCCGTGCGACGTCGAACCCGGCGTGGGTCGACACGAGGAGCGCCTCGGGCGGCTCCTTGGCGGTGGCGATGAGCGCGTCGTACGGGTCCTCGAAGAGGATCACGTCGAAGCCCTTGGCCTTGAGGGCCTTCTGGACCGACTTCTGCGCCTGCTTGTCGGTCTCGAGCACGTTCACGCGGCGCTTGACCGTCGCGAGCTCGGCCGGCACCGGGAGGCCGGCGTTCTGGCAGAGGGCACGCGCGTCTTCGGCGCGGACCCGGAGGAGACCACCAGGCGACGTCAGGGCGGCCAGGCGCCCGGTACGAACCCAGTAGTAGACCGTCTTCGGATGGACCTGCATCATCTGCGCGACCTGGGCCAGGCGCAGCAACCGCTGTTGGGGCTGTTCAGCGAGCATATCTCGACACCTCTCACGACAAACGAGCGACGAGCGTCCCAGCCCCCGGGGTTCCGGAAAAGTACGGTGTCGGGAGGGGCGAGCGCAACCCCAATCGCTCAGCGCGAGCGTCGTTTCACGAACTGTTCGAGGAAGTCGCAGCGAGCAACGCAGCGAGGAGTGCCGCATGATCGTCGAGGCGCAGGTAGGCGCGAGTGGGACGTGCCCCGGCGCCGGGCACGAAGCCGTCGAATCGAATCGCATGCGCTCCTGCGTCGAGCGCACCCACGATGTCGGCGGACTCCGAGTCGCCGACGTGGACCATTTCGGCCAGCGGTACCCCGAGGGTCTCGGCGGCGAGCGCGAAGATGCGGGGATCGGGCTTGGCGATCCCGAGCACGCCCGAGTCGAGGACACGCAGGAAGTAGTGGTCGAGGCCGAGCTCGCTCACGAGCGCCGCGAGGTGGCCCTCGCTGTTGGAGGTGATGACGAGGGGGATTCCCGCCGCGGCGAGGGTGTCGAGCATGGTGCGCGCAGGCGGCGGCACGTGACGCCAGAGGTTGCGGGTGGCCTGCCCCCGCCAGAGCGCCTCGACCATCGCGTCGGCGTCGGCGATGCCCGGTGCCCCCGCGACGACCAGCGTGCGGACCAGCGCCCGCCACCCCGCCTCGTGACCGCCGCCCTCGGCGACCACGCGGTCGTGGGCCGCGTACGCCGCGGGCATCACGGCGCGCACGGCGTCGAGATCGACGGCTGCGCAGTGGGGCCGGAGGCGCGAGGCGACCTCCTCGAGGTCGAGGCCGACGAGCACGTGACCGAAATCGAACGAGATGCCGCGAACGCGGCTCACAGCTCCGCCCCGCACTTGCCGCACACGGTGGCCTTCTCGTCCTCGAGCGCGCCGCACGCGCGGCAGCGGACCTTGACGATCTCCCTGGCCGCGACCGAAGGTGGGTCCGCGTCGCTCACCACGGCGGCGATCGAGCTCGGGCCCTCGGCGGCGTGGCTCTCGGCGAGCAGCCGCTCGCGCTCCTCGTACAGAGCCGCCATGCGCTCCTCGCGCGCCTGGCGACGGCGCTCGTCGGCCTTGCCGGCGAGGATCCGCAGGACGAACCAGGCGACGCCGAGCGCGCCCAGCAGCAACACCATGTTGGTGCTCATGAGGCGGCGGAGGCTAGGGCGAAGGAGGGCGCGCCACCACCCTGCCGTGATGGTGCTCGACGACGACACGCTCGAACGACCAGCGGGAAGCCTCGCGGACGAACGCGCGATGGAGCGCCTCGGTCGTGAACCGCGCGAGGAGGCGGAGGCGCATCGGCGATTCGCGGACCAGCTCGACCTTGCGGGCGCGCGGGACGGGGAGGGTGACGAGGCGCTCGAGCGCCGCGGGCTCGCCGGTGAAGACGACCTCGTGCAGGATCGGGCCTCGCTTGGCGCTCGCGAAGGCCTCGGCGAGCGTGGTGAGGTCGGCGAACAGGAGATCGCACGCACCGAGCGCCGGCGCCACGCCACCCTCGCGCCCGATCCAGCAGGTGGCGACGCCGCGCATGGCCGCGGGCACGAGGTCGTCGTCGTCCCAGGCCGAGACGTGCAGCCAGCGATCGCGGGAGAAGCCGGCGGCCTCGACGAGCGCGACCGCGCCATCCCACGCGGGATCGGTCGGCTTGTAGGCGCCGAGCTCCTCGGCGGTGGCGCAGACGTCCCAGGGGACGCCGAGCTGCCGGGACACGTCGAGCTGGTGGAGCGCGTCGCAGTTGCTGACCACTCCGATGGCGACGCACTGCGAGAGCAGCCCCATCGCCTCGCGCACGTCCGGGAACAGGGGCAGCTCGCCGAAACGGCGGGCGAAGGCGGCGTGCGTCTCGGCGGGCAGATCGGGGGCGACCGCCGCCGCCACCTGCTCGAGCAGCTGGCGATACGGGATGAACGCCGCGCCGCGTCGGTGGGGACGCTGCCGCAGCTCGCACTCGTTGCGGAACTGCGGCATCCGATCCTGGCCGACGCCGAGCTCCGCGAGCCCGGCCGTCCAGTCCACGAGGGTGCCGAAGCAGTCGAAGGTGACGAGATCCACGCCCCCGAGCAGGGCGTCGAAGGGTCCTCGGGCGTCGGGGCCGTCCATGCGAAGGGGCGGCAAGGTAGCGTTGATTGGGCGGGAGGGGTCGTCCGTCGTACGCTGGGAGAGGTGATCCGATTGCGCCACTCGCTGCCACGCCTGGGCTGTGCCCTGCTCCCCCTCGGGGTGTGGGTCGCCTGCGTGCCCACCCGGCCGTCGGCGCCCACGCCCACCGTGGTCGCGGCGGGCCCGCGCGGGTCGGATGCGGGGCCCGACCTGCGGGGACCGAAGAGCGAGCACCCCGACGCGCTCGGCCGCTTGCTCGACGCGCCGTGGGGCGGCCGCAGCGACAAGCGCCGCACGATGACCTTCGCCTTGCCCGACGCCGCCAGCTGGACCCACGTGCGCTACTACGGCATCACCACGCTCGCCGGGTACCGCTACGGGCCCGACCACCACGTCGCGCTCGCGGCCTTCGCCTTCGAGCCCAAGTCCAAGCCGGCCACGCTCGCGGGCTGCGTGGAGAAGTTCCAGAGCTGGGGCGACAAGCGCGCCAAGGACTTCGACATCCTCGTCGGCGAGGCCCGGGTGGAGTCGATCGCGTGGCCACCCGCGGCGCCCAAGCCCGGCGGTGCCAAGGTGTTCGTGCTCGACGCCGAGCGCCGGTCGCTCTTCGGGAACAAGAAGTATGCGGCCGCGTACGCGATCTACCAGGCCTGGGACGACGCCTGCCTCGGGGTCGGGTTCGCGATCCCGGAGAAGGACGCGGAGACCGAGGCGCGCGCGGTCCGCGACAAGCTCGTGCGCGACACCCTGCCGACGATCACCGTGCGGGCGGGCGCCGGGGCCCTCGCGCTGGAGGCCAAGAGCGACGTCGACTAGGGTCGCGGGCGATGCACCGCTCCACCCTCGGTCCTTGGCATGCTCTGGGCGTCACGGGGCTATTCTTCACCGGCCTCACGGGCCTCACGAGCTTGCTCGCCCTCGGTTGTCCCGGCCCCGCGAAGCAGCCGGCCTGCGAGGCGTGCGCGCCGTGGCAGGCCCCGCCGCTCGGCGTCGTGCCGAGCGCGTCGACGAGCGCGAGCGTGGCCGCGGCGCACCCTCCCGCGCCCACCCCCAAGCCCTCCCCGTACACGCTGGAGCAGCTCCTCGACGTCAAGCGCGCCGTCGCGCCGCGCGCGCTCGACGACGACCGCATGTTGTTCCTCTCCGACGTGACCGGCACCTACCAGCTCGCCAAGGTCGGCGAGGGCGGCAAGACGCAGACGATCACGGCGTTCCCGGACCGGGTGTCCAGCTACCGCGTCGCGCCCGGTGGCAAGCGCCTCGTGTTCCTCAAGGACACGGGTGGCGACGAGAACGACCAGATCTTCGCGCTCCCGCTGGACGGCGGAGACGCGGTCGCGCTGACCGCGAGCCCCAAGGTCAAGCACACGCTCCCGTGCTTCGACCCGGCCGGCAAGAAGCTCGCGTTCACCTCCAACGCGCGCAACGGCAAGGACATGGACCTCTACGTCGAGGCCTTCACCGGCGCGGCGCCCAAGTCCCTCGACCGCAAGCCCGCGCTCGAGCTCGCCGGCAACCACGCGGTGACCGATTTCCGCGGCAACGAGGTGCTCGTGGTCGAGGCGCGGTCCAACGTCGACCAGGACGTGTGGATCCTCGACCTCGCGTCGAAGAAGCGCACGCTGCTCACCAAGCACGTGGGCGACGAGCGGTGGGAGTCGCCGCGGTTCTCGCGGGACGGCAAGGTGGTCTTCGCCCTCTCCGACCGCGCCCGCGAGTTCGTGAGCCTGCTCGCGATCGACGTGGCGACGCAGAAGGCCGAGGTGGTGATCGCCGAGGACCACGACCTCGCGACGCTCGCCCTGCCGCGCTGGGACGGCGCGCCGCCCAAGGGGCCCAAGGGCAAGCCCGCCTTCGAGGACCTGATCGTCTACGGCATCAACGTCGACGGCACCGAGTCGCTCGCCATCCTCGAGCTCGACGACAAGCGCCACGAGCTGCGGCGCATGACCCCCAAGCTCAAGGGCGTCATCGGCGCGCTCGACGTCGCGGCGAGCGGCAAGGCGGCGTTCGTCGCGATCGAGTCGGCGGCGAGCCCGCCCGAGATCCACCGCATCGACCTGCGCACCGGCGAGACCACCAAGAAGACGAATTCGGACCACAAGGGCGTGGAGGAGGCGGCGCTCTACAAGGAGCAGTCGCTGAGCTGCACGTCGTTCGACGGCAAGAAGATCCAGTACTTCTTCTACGGCCAGACCGGGCCCGGCCGCTGGCCGGTGGTGGTCAACGTGCACGGTGGCCCCGAGGCCCAGGCGCAGCCCGGCTTCTCGGCGATCACCCAGTACCTCGCGCTCGCGGGCTACCACGTCGCGCAGCCGAACGTGCGTGGGTCGCTCGGGTTCGGCAAATCGTTCGCGCACCTCGACGACAAGGAGAAGCGCGAGGACTCGGTGAAGGACCTGAGCGCCATCGGCAAGTGCCTCGCCGAGCGCCCCGACGTCGACGCCTACCGCATCGCCCTCTACGGCGGCAGCTACGGCGGCTACATGGTGCTCGCCGGTCTCACGCTGTTCCCCGAGCAGTGGGCGGCGGGGGTCGACGTGGTCGGCATCGCGAACTTCCGCACGTTCCTGGAGCAGACGGCGCCCTACCGCCGCGCGCTCCGCGAGGCCGAATACGGCTCGCTCGACAAAGACGGCCCGCTCCTCGACGCGATCAGCCCGATCCACAAGGTCGACAAGATCAAGGCGCCGCTGATGGTGATCCACGGCACCCGCGACCCGCGCGTGCCCATCGGCGAGGCGGTGCAGATCACCAAGGCCCTCGAGAAGCGCGGGCTGCCGGTGCAGCTCCTGACGTTCGACGACGAGGGGCACGGCCTGTCGAAGCTGAAGAACCGGCTGGTCGCCTTCCCGGCGATGATCGCGTTCCTCGAGCAACACGTCCGCCTGCGCAAGTGACCGGGGTGGAACGCGGCGTGCTTGGTGGGGTGGCATGTTCCACCGCCTGATCCCCGCCCTGTTCCTCCTCGGTGCCTGCAGCAGCAGCGAGGCGACCTCCGTCGATCCTGCGACCGCGTGCGAGGCCGACTGCGATCGGCAGGTCGCCGCCGCCTGCGCGAAGACCCCGGCCAGCTACGCGACCGCGTGCAAGAGCTTCTGCGAGGCCGGGCGCAAGGTCACGCTGCCGGCCTGCCTCGACCTGTTCAACGCGCAATACACTTGCTCGGCGACGAAGATGACTTGGTCGTGCACTGCGACCGGCATGCTGCAGGGAACGCCGAGCGGTGGCTGTGCGAGCGAGGCCGCGGCGTGCGCGAAATGCAACGGTGGCAAGGTCTGCTCCGCCATCCTCCCGTGACCCGACGGCACACCCCCCGAGCGGGGTGGGACTACGGGCAAGCGAGCGGTAGAGCGCGCAGGGCGGCCCCCTCGGTGGCCGCGATCAGCCGGCCCCCATGGACGACGAGCGAGCGCACCGGGAACGAGCTCGGCTGACCGAGGGGCTGCCACGTGGCCCCGAGGTCTGCTGAACCGAGCACCCGGCCGTCGTCGAGCGCGACCATCAGGAAGTCACCGTGGCTGGTGAGGGCGCGGACAGGCGTGGCAAAGGTGGTGCCGCCGTCGTGGAACACGCCGCCCACGTCCTCCCAGGCGAGCGTGCCGTCCCGCGCGACCGCGACGACCGTGGCCCGGCCGCCGACACGCAGATCGACGATCCACTGCGCGCGCACCGCGGACACGCTCTGCCAGCCGAGCGCGGCATCGTGACGGTAGAGGCCGCGACCACGGACCGCGACGAGGGCCTCCTCGCCACGGAGGTGCGCCGCGGTCGCGGGGAGCCACGGCTCGGTAGGGTACTTCGAGGCGGGGAGGCCCGCGGTCCACTCGAGGAACGAACGACCGCCATCGCTCGAGAAGAACACGCCCTTGCTCGAGTCGTCGCGGAACGAGGTCGCGACGAGCACGCGCTCGCCATCCACGGCGAGGGCGGTGACGGTGGCGTTGGTGGACCAATCGGTGGCGGGGGCCCCCACCTTGGCGAAGGTCTGACCGCCGTCGCGCGAACGCAGCAGGGACTCCGCCGTGCCGAAGCCGCTCGAACCCGCGAGCGCCCACACGTCGAGACCGGAGACGAGGACACCGGCGATCCGGGACCCAACCTCCGACTTCACGTCTGTGAAGGCGCCGTCGACGAAGCGCAGCGCGCCGAAGGCGTCGCTCGAGAGGAGTGCATCGCCGACGCTCGCGACGAAGTCGGGGCTCGTGGCGTCGATGCTGCCCGCCGCGGTCCAGGTCACGCCGTCGGTCGAGCGCCGCACGCCGCGTCGCGCCGCCGCGAGGAGCCGTGAACCGTCGGCGGCGAGCGCCGAAGCGGGCACGGCGTCGACCTGCACGAGCTCCCCGCCCTCCTCGCGGAAGACCCCCTGCGTCGATGCGACGACGAGCCGCTCGCCCGCGTACGCGAGCGCGGCGATCGTGCCGAGGGCTTCACCAGGGCCGCGCAGCGGCGTGAAGGTGAGCCCGCCGTCGGTGGACCCGAAGAGGCCAGCGAGGCTCGAGGCGTGCACGCGGGCGCCCCGCGCGACGAGGCCCTCGTAGCCCCAGGCCTCGGTGCCGGCAGGCCGTACCCACCCGCCGTCCCTGCGGAACAGCCCCGCGGTGGGCGCGTTCGCGACCAGCACTCCGCCGACGAGCACCGCCTTGTCGAACGGGACGCCCTTCGGTCCGGACACCGACTCCCACGCGCCCGCGCCGAGCGCCATGAGGCCGGAGGGCGAGCCAGCGAACAGCGTGCCCTCGACCTCGTGCACGTACGAGGCGCTGGCGGGACCGCCGAGGCCGACCCAGGTCTCGCCATCGTGGGTCACGAAGACGCCCGCCGAGGTCGCCGCCACGATGGTGGTGCCGTGCGCGGTCAAGGCGGTGACCGGGGCGCGCGCGAGTGAGGCGGTACGCACCCGCGCCCAGTGGCCACCACCGTCGTCCGAGGAGAACAGCCCGACCGGGGTCGCCGCGAAGGCGCCCGCGTCGCCGATCGCGAGCGCGGACGGACGCAGGGATGGCCCTCCGACGGCGCTCCAATCGGTGTCGGGACCGAGCCCCCGGCACCCGACCGGGACCTCGAGGGTCGGGCGCGCGGGGCCGAGCTCGGCGCCGGGCGGTGACGGCGGGGGCGCGCCACACCCGGCGACGCCCAGGGCGAGGACGACGACGAGCCGCTCCCTTGTCATCTCGAGAACCGTAGCGCCCGCGGCCCGCCGCGCTCCTGAAATTGCGCCGAAGGATCCTGTCGGCAGCGACGAAGCCGATCCCTTCACGGGAGGCACGACGCGTCGAGGGCGTGGACGCCCGTCCCCTCGGTGCCGGCGTACAAGGTCGTCCCCACGGCGGCGAGGGCGCGACCGTTGCGAGGGAGCTCGCCGAGGGCCTTCCAGCTGCGCGCGCCATCGTTCGAGTAGAAGACCCGCCGGCCCACGCTGACGACGAGGTGGCCGTCGATCGCGTGCAGGGCGCCGATGGTGCCCGTGGCGAGGCCGAGGGGGTCGACGCCCGTGAAGGTCGCGCCGCCGTCCTCGGAGCGCACCCAGTTCGAACCGGAGACCGCGACCACCGTGGTGCCGGCCACCGCGACGAGCCGCGCCGACGTGGCCGTGGGGGCGACCTTGGCCCAGGAATCCCCGGTGGCGCTGAAGTAGACCCCTTCTCCCTCGATGCTCGCGACGACGCCCGCGCTCGTGGCCCGGAGGGCGAGGACGTCGCCGTAGAACTGGCGGTACTCGTCGCGGTCGAAGAAGCTCGGCAAGCCCGTGCGCGCGGCGGTCCACGTGACGCCGTTGGTCGACGACCACACCCCTTCGCCGCCCGACGCGACGCCGCCGGCCTTGCTGCCCGTCGTGTTGTGGCCGGAGGAGCCGAGGAGCAGGCGATCGCCGACGCGCGCGATCGCCGAAGCGTTGGAGAAGAACGGGGCTCGCACGTTGGTCCAGGCGACGCCGTTGGCCGAGCTCGCGAGGCCGCCGGTCAGGAAGTTGGGCGTCGCGTCGGGAGGTCCGTCGCTCGTCAGCGCGAGCAGGCGCCCGCTCGGGGTCGAGACGACGTCGCGCAGGTTCGCCGCGTCGAGGGCGGCGAAGGCTCCACCCGCCCTCGAGAGGCTCGTGCGGCCATCGAGCGTCGCCGTGTACAGCCGGTCTCCCACGGCCGACAGGGAATGGGGCGTCGACGCCACGAACCACGGGGCGGCCCGCCACGTGCCTCCGAGGTCGCTGGAAGCCGACAACCCCGCGCTCGCCACGAGCAGCTCGCCGTCGACGACCGCTGCGCCGACGTGCGTCGGGCTCGAGGCGGGTGTCGTGACCGACGTCCAGGTGGCACCTTCGTCCTTCGACACCGCGAGCTGGTTGCCCTGGAACGCCACCAGCGCCTCACCGAGCGCGGCGAACCGCTCGGCGCCTGCGAAGGGCAGGGCGCCGACGCGCTCGAACGTGACCCCCTCGTCGCGCGAGCGGAAGACGAGCCCGCTGTGGTCCGCCACGAGCACCCGGCTCCCGACGAAGTCGATCGCGACCGGGACGCCGAGGTCCTCGAGGACCGCTTCGGTCCACTTGCCGCCCACCGCGCGGTGGATCGATCCCCAGCCGGAGCCCGCCAGCACGACCGGCCCGTTGGTGGCGATCGCGCCCGAGGCGCCGCGATCCGACGAGGGCGCGTCGGCGACCCAGTCGGTCTTCGTGCGGCGGAACAAGTAGGGGGGCGTGTTCGTCGCGGCGATCAGCGTGTCGCCCGCGGCGGCGAGCGAGCGGAGCCACAGTGCGCCGCTCGGGAAGCCGAGCTCGGTCCACCCCACCGCGTCTCGTCGCCGGACGACCTTGCCCGTGGCGAGGTAGAGCGCGTCGGCGCTGCTCGCGGTCGCGGTGGCGTACACGGGCGCCTCGAAGCCGGCGACGTCCTCGGTGGTCCACTCGCCGCTGCCCTTGGGGCGGCGGAGCACGCCGTACCGGGTGACCGCGAAGAGCGCGTCGGCGGTGGGACGCAGCGCAATCACCGAGGCCTCGGCCGGCGCGCCGAGCGGCTTCCACGTGCGCGCCCCGGGCACGCAGGCCTCCGGCGTCGGGGAGGGGGTCACCTCCGGGTCGACGCCCGGATCGACGGGCTTCGGTTCGGGCGTCGACTGCGAGCAAGCGGCGACGAGCACGAGCAAGGGAGCGAAGTGGGAACGAGCGAGCATGGTGGCCTCCGTGGAAGAACACCCTAGGAGTCGAGGCGCGTGCCTGCTCCGAAAGGACCCTGAAAGAACGCCGAAACTTTCGCCGTCCGCGCCGACGCTCAGCTCCAGACGACGGCGAGCGCGGGATCGAGCAGGTAGCCGTCGTGACGCTGCACGAGCGCGTCGCGCAGGCCCATCTTCCGTAGCGTCGCGATCGCCGTGTAGACGCGCTCGTTGCCCGCCGACGCGAGGACCGACTCCCCCGGCCAGCCCGCGCGCACGAGATCGGCGATCGGCATCGCCCGCCCCGGTTGGGTCTCGGCGTGCTCCGCGAGGGCCTGGAGCAAGCGCCGGAGTGGCTTGCGCCGATAGAGCTCCACGCGATCGGTCTCGCCGGGCGGCACGAACCAGCCGGCGCCGCGCTCGATCGCGAGGCGTGGACGGTCCCGGAGCGCGAGATCGGCGCGGGCCGCGGCGAGCGCGCGCCCGAGGACGCGCACCGACAGGCGGGTCTCGAACGTGTCGACGACGGGGGTGAGCAGCCGCTCCACCTCGCCGTGCGCGGTCCGCTCGGAGAGCAACAAGTGACCGCGATCGATCGCGCGGGCAGCGGCGAAGCCGGCACGTTCGAGCGGCAGATCGAAAGCCGTCTCGAACGCCGCGACCGCGGAGGCGCGGCGACCGAGGCGTAGCGTCGCCACGGCGAGGCGTGAGCGCAGCAGGGGCTCGTGATCGGGGCAGAGCCGGCGAGAGAGCGGGAGCGCCTCGTTGACGAGCTGTACCACCGCCTCGTCGTCGCCCATCTCGAGCGCGCACCCCGCGGCCATGAAGAGGACCACCGCTTCGGCGCGCCGCACGCCGAGCGCGCGAAGCCGTGCCGCCTCGATCGCGAGCCGGTCGCGCGCGACCACGAGCGCGCCCTCCTCCTGGGCGAGCGCACCGAGGTACGAGCCCGTGACCGCGGCCCAGTGGGGGTCGTTGGCGGCCGCGTGCACGGCCATGGCCTCCTCCAGGTAGGCGCGCGCGCGCCGGACGTCGCCGAGCGAGAGGTGCACCACGCCGAGGCTGGCCGCGGCCCGCCCCTCGAACGTGCGATCCCCGACCTCGCGCAGCGTCGCGAGCGCCGCCTCCAGGTGATCCGCCGCCTCACGCAGGCGATCCTCGTTGTAGAGGGTCGCCGCCACGAGAGTCACGATTCTCCCGACGGTCGCGGCGTCCGTCGCCTCTTCCGCGAGCGCGAGCGCCTGGGAGAACCACGCGCGCGCGGCGGCCCAGCGGACCCGCACCGTCTCGGCGTTGCCGAGGCCCATGAGGGCACGCGTGCGCAGCGCACGATCCGCGGCGGCGGTCCGCTCGACCTCCTGCAGATCGGCGATGCTCTCGTCGAGGCGACCGAGGAACCGTCGCTGGGTGGCGCGGGCCTCGAGCGCGCGCGCGCGGAGGAGCGGGTCTCCCTCCGCGACGAGGGCGCGATCGAGGAGCGTGTGGGCCGTCGAGTACGGAAGGGCGCCCGAAGCGGCGAGGGCGAGGGCCGCCACGAGGCCGCCCTCGCCGCGCTCGACGAGCGCGAGGAGGTTGTCGACGTCGGTCGCGAGGAACGCCCGCGCGACGGGGTCGCCGCTCTCGGCGGCGGTCACGTGGCGCTGGGCCAGCGCCACGTAGTGATCCACCCAGCGACGGCGAACGACCTGGGCGTCGTCCTCCTCGAGTCGCGCGCGGGCCCACTCGCGGATCGAGACGAGGATGCCGTAGCGAGCGCGCTGGTTCTCGACCGGTCGGAGCGCGAGCAGCGAGCGATCGCGGAGGTGCTGCAGCGCATCGAGCACCGACCCTCCCGCGAGATCGGCGACCACCGCCTCGGCGGCGTCGAGGTCGAACGAGCCCGTGAACACCGAGCACCGCGCGAGCGCCTGGCGCGCCCAGGGCTCGAGGAGGTCCCACGAGCCCGCGATCGAGGCGAGCAGCCCACCAGGTCGGAGGTGCTCGGCGCCGGGCACGGCGGCGACGACGTGGACGTCGCGCTCGATGCGCTCGAGGAGCTGCTCGGGGGACAGCACGCGGAGCCGCGCGGCGCCGAGCTCGATGGCGAGCGGGAGGCCGTCCAGCCGGCGCGCGATGGCCTCGGCGATGGCCGCGTCGGGCGTGAAGCCATGCGCGAGCGCGCGGTCGACGAACAGCGCGCGGCCATCCGCCCCACCGAGCGGCTCGAGCTCGACGACGTGCTCGACCGGCACCGCGAGGCGGTGGCGCGACGTGACGAGGATCCGATGGGCGTCGCGCGGGTCGACCCACAGGGACACGACGGGCGCGGCGACCGCGGCGAGCTGCTCGAAGTTGTCGAGGACGACGAGCGTCGTGCCCTTGCGCAGCTGATCGGCGACCGCCGCGGGCGTCGGCTCGACGGTGGGCGGGAGGTCGATCGCCCGCGCGACGAGGAGGGTCATCGCCTCCGCGGTTCGCGCCTCGGTCAGGTCGCAGAAGACCGCGTCACTTCGCTTCGCGACGAGCTCGTGGGCGAGGCGCGTCTTGCCGACGCCGGGCGGGCCGAGCAACGTGACGAGGACCGAACGCTCGAGGGCGCTCTCGACGCGCGCGAGGTCCTTGCCTCGTCCGACGAACGCCGTGCCCGCCACGCGCAGTGGTTAGCACGCGGCGCGGTCGCGAGGCGCGTTCTGTCGACAGAACGGGGTGTCATGTGCCAGGAATCGCTCGTGTTTTCGGGGAGCGTTCCGCGGGGGCAGAACGCGGCTCACTTCACCACGATGACGCCGACGTCGGCCTTGTAGGCGCGGAAGCCCTTGGCGATGCCGTTGGCGCACCCCGTCTCGAGCTGGAACGACGCCGTGATGCGGTGCACGCCGGCCGAGGAGGGCGCCTTCACGCTGAAGGTGGCGCCGGTGGTCGTCGCGCCCGGCCAGGCGCCCGGGGACCAATCGTACGCGCACGCGCTGGCGCTGCCGACCCCGACGAGCACCTGCATGCGGCACGACGGGCAGCCGGGGTTGCTCCACGCCTGCACGTTGGCCTTGCCCGAGACCGTGGCGCCGGGCGAGACCACCACCACGGGGCCGCCGCTGTTCAGGCTCACCTTCTCGACGATGAAGGCGTAGCGAGACTGCTCGCCGGCATCGACGGTGACGCCCTGCGTGTGCGTGGCCTCCTTGGCGCCGGTGTCGGCGAACCAGCGGAGCGAGCCGCTGCCCGAGAGGAAGATGTCCGCGGGGTTCGGCTTCGAGGCCGAGGTGCCGCTCGGCGCGGAGCCGTCGGTCGTGAAGAAGATCTTCGCCGTGGCCTCGCTGTCGACGGTGAAGGTGATCGAGCGCGCGAAGCCCTCGCCGCCCGCGTAGGGGAGGGGCGAGAGGAAGCTCCTGGTGGGCGCGACGCACGCGCCCGAGGCGCACGTCTCGCCGGGGCCGCACGTGCCCGTCTTGCAGGTGCCACCACACCCGTCGGGCGCGCCGCACGCCCCTGTGCAGACCGGTGTGCAGCCGGTGTCGTCCTTGGGGAAGATCGTGTCCGGCGCGACGTCGGGCACCGCGCCCGTGTCGGCGGTGGCGTCGCCGCCGCCGGTCTCTTCGAGGGGCGACGCGTCGTCGCCTGTCTCGCCCGCGTCGTCGTCGCCCGCTTCTGGCGTGGGCTTGCCGTCGGGGTAGTCGACGCCGTCCTCCGCGCCGCCGATCGCGCAGCCGTCCAGCCACGCGAGCCCACCGAGGGCGACACAGACCAGCGAGATCAGACGAACCCGTGGGCCTCGCATCCCCTGGAGAATAGCAGGCCTTGCTGCAAAGCAAGCGTGCGTCCGTGGTCACACGCGCGTGACGCCGGTTCGGAGCCAATCAGTGCGCGCTGTCGGCGCCCGGCTTGGCCTTCCAGATCAGCAGCATCAGCAGCGCGCCGCCCGCCGAGAACGGGATGAGCGACCAGGTCCAGATGCCCCAGTGGTACTTCACGAGGAGCCGCCCGAGCCAGATGCCGGTGAGGCCGCTCGCGACGTACTGGACGCCGTCGAGGAGGCCGGTGGCGGTGGCCGCGGCCTTCTTGCCGCCGAAGTCGGCGCTCGCGGTCCCCGACAGCATGCCGTGCACGCCGAAGATCCACATGCACGAGAAGCCGATCATGAACGCCGCCATGCCCGCGCTCTTCACCTGCCCGAGCACGATCAGCGAGGCGATCTGGCCGAGGTAGAAGATGAAGGCGACCGGCGGGCGCCGCGAGTCGAAGAGCCGGTCGCTCATCCACCCGCAGAGGAGGCCGCCGCAGATGCCGCCGAGGGTGATGCCTGCGCCGCTCCACGACTGGATCGAGGACCCCACCTTCACGTGGTGGACCTCGTCGAGGAACTCGATGTTGTAGAGGAGGAGGCCCTGCCGCACGAACCCGGTGCAGAACTCGGCGAGCATGATCACGCGGATGATCGGGTGCCGCAGCACGACCCCGAGCACCTTGCGCATCGAGACCTTCTCGTCGGGCGCGGCAGGGTCTTCACCCTCGATCTTGGGCGCGACGCCTGCGGCCTTGGGGCTGTTCTGGACGAACTTCGCGTCCACGAGGAAGAGCAGGAAGATGATGGCGGCCGGGAGCAAGAACACCGACGAGAAGGCCAGGGGACCCACGCCGAACGCCGCCTTGGACCACCCGAGCACCTTGCCGCCGAGGGTCATCGCGAGCGCGTAGCCGCTCGAGATGAAGATGCCGAACAGGCCGCCCATCACGCCGCGCTCGCGCACCTCGAACCACGCCGCGTTGACCTTCACCACGCTGACCGCGCCGAAGGACTGGAAGTACATGCAGAGCGCGTAGAGCACGCTCATGCCGACCACGAGGTGGCTCGCCCACATGCGCAGGAACAGCAGGCCGACGACGAGGTTCATCGTGGCCGCGCCGAACGCGCCGACGAGGATAGCGCGCCGCCCGCCGAGCTTGTCGGTGAGCGGCCCGTTGACCATCACGCTGGCGGCGTAGGTCCAGAAGCCCGCGGTCGCGATGGCGCCGATCTGGGCCTTGTCGAGGTGGTAGTACTTCCCGAGGTCACCCTTGACGACGTTGAAGTTGTACCGGCCCATGTAGAAGGCCGCGTACGTGAGGCCGAGGGGCACCCAGTTGAGCAAGCGCCGCCGGCGATATTCGGGGCTGTGGCGCGGCATCTCCGCGTCGGTCGACATCGAGGTGCCGCATGTTCGGCGATCTCGCGCGCGAACGAAAGCGGTTCACGCAAACGTCACGTCAGGGGGTGCAGACGAGCACGTCGTCGCGGGTGGTGGCCGGCTTTCCGTCTGGCGTGAAGCGCGCGACGCGGCCGCCGAGGAAGTCGATCGTGAGGCCCAGGGGCTTGGCGCGGAGCGCGTCGCCCACGACCACGCCCGTGCGGGCGTAGCGAACGGAGCCGCCGGTCTCCGGGCACTTGTCGCGCGGGAGCTTCGGGCAGCGCCGGTAGTTGGTGATGGTGTTGACGAGCGAGAAGGTCGTGGCCCCGCCGCCGAGCGAGAAGTCGGTCTTCCAGCTCGCCTTGGGGATGACGAGGCATCCGTCGGCACCGGTGACGACCTGGTAGAGCACGTCGTGCGTGAGGGTGCCCCCGAGGCCGCGCGTCTTGTCGACGGGATCGACGCGGGCCGGGCGCTCCAGCGAGAACTTGCCGCTGTACGTCACCTCGCTCCCGCCCGGCAGCGGCGTGATCTTGATGACGATGGGATCGACGAACGTGAGGTTCAGCTTCACGAGGTTCGGTCGCACGACGATCGTTCCCGTGGCCGTGAGCGTCATGGAGAGCGTGCCACCCACCAGCGCGAACTCCGCCTGCAGCGTGCCGCTCACCACGTCGAGCTCGCCGCGCGGGTCCGCGCAGTCGACGAAGACGTACTCCACCTTCGTGGTGGTCAGGAGTTTGTTGGTCATGCAGCCCTTGGCGATGTCCACGGTCGCCGACCTGGTCGCGGCCTCTTCAGCGGTGGTCGGCCAGGCCTTCGGCAAGAGGAACGGTCGCAGGGGGATGCCGACGAAGCTCGACGCCGTGTCGGCCTGCTGCTTCGCGTCCTCGCCGTCGCTGTTCAGGGCTGCCTCGTCGCTCGTGAGCGGAGGGTTGCCGACCCCGGTGCTGTCCTGCGCCGTGCCGCACGCCCCCAACAGCAACGTCGCCAAGAGTGACCACCGCGTGTTCATGTTCAATCCTCCTCCCCCGGGATGGCCGAGAGGGGAAACCACTGGATGTTCAGCTGATAGACCACCGTGCCCACCGTGTCGGCGTCGCAGATCTGGGTGAGCTCTTCGCGGAACTTGTGGATGCGATCCTTGACGATGGCGGCCGTCTCCGGGGTCACGCACACCGTGAGCGCCGCGAGGTCGCGGTGGATCGCCTTCACCGTCTCGATCGAGTCGCTCGCGCGCTCGAGCATCTGGCGGTGGAAGTTGCGGGCGCCGAGCGAGCGCACCTGGTGGTCCGTCGTGAGCGTGGGCTCGCCGCGCACGACGCGCCCGGTGCCGGCCTCGCGCACCAGCAACCCGAGGGAGAGCAGCAGATCGAGGGCGCCCCCGGCCTCGGTCGGCGTGATCTTCGGCCGCAGATGGGCCGCGATCCACTTGGGGTTCTCCTTGAAGTCGGGCCGCGCCGCGAGCTCGCGCACCGCCGGGTAATACCAGTGCGAGAGGTACTTGAAGAGGTCGCCGTCGATCCGCTTGGCCATGCGGAACCGGCGCGAGGCGCTGATCCGCTCGAAGGCCCGGTTCTTCTCGGCGACGGTGTCGGCCTGGTTGAAGGTGACGAGGTCGCCGAAGAACGAGCTCGCCTCGCCGGTCAGCCCGAGCGCCTTGACGAACTTGGGGACCGTCTCGGGGCCGAGGTTGCGCTCGCCGTCCATCACGAGCTTCAGGAAGTTCGGCGACTTGAGCCCCGCCTGCCTCGAGAAGAACCGGTGGGAGAAGGCGGGCTTGCGCTCCTTCTCCGCCGCGTAGTGGGCGCGCAGGTAGGCGCGGTAGTCGAGGAACTCGAAGACGTTGACGGCGGCGGGGCGCTCCTTGCCGCCCTCGGGCTTCGCCTCGCCGTCCTTGCTCGCCATGCTGTCATTGGTACGGCACCGCG
>Ga0154020_10004302_pt1 | contig 16993 bp, 11 predicted proteins | sample Klosneuvirus_201_FD_109709 | JGI IMG/M metagenome (GOLD analysis project Ga0154020, IMG submission 109709) | Active sludge microbial communities from wastewater, Klosterneuburg, Austria - Klosneuvirus_20160825_MG | ecosystem: Engineered > WWTP > Aerobic digester > Activated sludge | place...
AGCTTGTCCGACAGATCCATCGACACCTTCAGTCCCTCAAACTTGGTACCAAAGGACGTTCCCCCAACATGCGTGGTGTAGCGCTCGATCGTTCGCGGCGTCGCTGCCTCGGTCCAGTCGATTTTCTCCCGCACCCCTGGGATGAAACGCTCCAGTGCCACCAGGGACTCCTCGATCAACCGGCGTTTGTGGAATTCGTAGTCCTCCTCGGTCAGGTTCTTCCAATCCGGGTAGCGACCATTGAGCGATGCAACGACCGTGTAGCGATCGGAACCGGGCCGCGTGTCCGGATAGTAAACCGAGAACGTCCGGCTGGTGGTGCGAAAATCCGTCAACTCCTCGCTGCTGAACTGAGGAGCCGCCGACGTGAAGACCAAGTCACCGATGTGCGGAATGCTCTCCCCTTTGCGAACCCCAAAGTAGACTTGGCACGACGACGAATTGATCCGCACCGCTCGCGCAGCCTCGACAAAATCCGCCGGGAAGTTCGCTTCCCCGGCCAGGGCGAAGATGGTGTTCTTGATATTGGCGTTCGAGAGGACCGCCCGCGCCCGAACCACACGCCCCCCTTTCGCGACCACCCCGGCGACGACCTTCCGGCCATCGCGTTCCTCCACGAGGATACGCTCGACCAGGACTCGCTTGCGGCACTCGACCCCGTTTCGCTTCAGCTCCGCCACCATCTTTTCAATCAGGAGGTCGGAGCCGCCGCGGAACGTGAAAACTCCAGAGCCCATGAAATTGGAGAACACGATCCCGTAGGTGATCGCCGGATCGTCGAGGGTCGAACCATTGGCGTACGCGATGGGCTCCATCAGCAGCCGGTGCACGTCGGGCCGGCCGGGAAAAAAGCGGTTGAACAACTGCCCGGTCGTTTCCGGATTGTTGTCGTAGTAATTCATCGACCGCAGGTAGTCGTAAAAACTCTCGACGGTTTCGAGGGAAAGCCCGAACTGCTCGATCAGCACACGGGTGTAATCCTCGCGGGTGAATGTGGTCCAGACATCCATCTGCGGATTCACAAATCGGATATCCTTCAGCTGCACGATCGAATCGGCGATCTCCTTGGTCCAATATTTCCGGCACGACTTGATCATGCCGCTCGGAAATCCGTGGAGGGAAATGTCAAAGATATGCCCGCCTTTGCGAGTGAACCAGGTGGCCAGGCCACCAAACTGATAATGATGCTCCAGCAAAAGCACCCGATGCCCCGCCTTCGCGAGTACGTTCGCCCCGGTGAGCCCGCCGAGACCGCTACCGATGACAATGACATCATAGTCGTCGGAAATGCCTTTGAGCCAGTCGTAAGCCATGGAAAGCGGTTAATGAGGCGCCCGAATGACAAAGCGCAACAGGGAACTCGTCCCCGGAAGAGCCCCGCCCGATGACCTTCCAGCCACATCTCCGTCGCGACGGTGGTATCGCGGTGGCCGCATCGCGCTGGCGAAAACACGGGTTATGCCTTAGGGTCTATTGCAAACCAATCCAACGCAAAGGTGTTGACCCGATTGGACCCACGTCCGCTGTCTGTTTTCATATGAATCGATTTTTATCGCCTGCCCAGGCGCTGGTCTGGGTCATTATTTTGGGACTGTGCGGCAGCCTCTCGCTGCGAGGTGCCGAGACGAAACCGTTCGCCCACGAAGGGAGCGATCTGGTGCCCGAATCCTCGATCAAGTTCGGAAAAATGGCCAATGGCATGCGTTACGCGCTGATGGCCAACAAGGAACCCAAAGGCAGGGCCTCGCTCCGCCTTTTGGTCAAGGCCGGGGCGCTCCATGAAGAGGAGGATCAGCGTGGCCTGGCTCACTTTCTTGAGCACATGGCCTTCAACGGCAGCACCCACTACCCACCCGGCACCATGGTGGAGTTCTTCCAGCGGATGGGAATGAGCTTTGGGGGCGATACCAACGCCAACACTGGCTTCGACCGCACCCTTTACCTGCTGGAACTCGCGGACACCAAGGAATCGACCCTCGCCGAGGGGCTGCGAATCTTTTCCGACTATGCCGGTGGCATGCTTCTGCAACCGGCGGAACTCGATCGCGAACGCGGGATCATCCTCAGCGAAAAACGGGCCCGCGATAGCGTCGATTTCCGCACCTTCGTCGCCCAGTTTGAATTTGTCCTCGGCTCCACGCTTTTCCCCAAGCGTTTTCCCATCGGTCTCTCGGAGGTGATCGAGAAAGCCCCACGTGAACGGTTTGTCGACTTCTACAACACCTGGTACCGGCCGGAGCGAATGACCGTAGTCGCGGTGGGGGATTTTGATCCGGTAAAACTGGAGAAACAAATTGTGGATACCTTGACGCCGATCGCATCACGCGCTCCGGCGCGCGCGGAGCCGGATCTGGGCAAGGTCGCACCCACCCCCGGATTGCACGTCCACTTTCACCCGGAGTCGGAGACGCCCAATACCAGCATCAGCCTGAGCACCCTCGCCCCGATCACGGCAAAACCCGACACGGCCGCGCAGCGCCTGAAGGTGCTTCCCCGCAACGTCGCCCATGCGATCTTGAACCGGCGGTTTTCCATCTTGGCGAAGAAGGAAAACGCCGTTTTTCTCAGCGCCCGGGCCTACGCCTCGGAGCAGTTCGACCTCTTTCGGGAAGCATCTCTGGATCTCACCGCCAAGTCCGATCAGTGGGCCGCCGCGCTGGCGCTCGGTGAACAGGAATTGCGCCGCGCCCTCGACTTCGGATTTCAACCCGGAGAACTCGCGGATGTGCGCGCCAGTTTCCTGAACGGCCTCGAACAGGCCGTAAAAACCGCGCCGACGCGCCGCTCACCCGAACTGGCCAACGAACTCACCCAGGATCTGCTGAACAACAAAGTTTCGACCGATCCCGCGGGCGACCTCAGCCTGTTCAAACCCGCCCTCGAGAAACTGACCGTCGACGACTGTCTCGCCGCCCTGCGCGAAACGTGGACCGCCGATCATCGCTTCGTCATGGTCAGCGGCAACGCAGTCATCCCGTCCGCCGTCGCCGCAATCACCTCCGCCTACGAGCAGTCCCGCACGGTTGCGGTGAAGGCCCTGCCAGCAGAGGGCTCCGTTTCCTGGGCTTACACCAGTTTCGGTCCGGCCGGAAAGGTCGAATCGCGCGATCAGGTTGCCGATCTCGGCATTACCCGGGTCACATTCGCCAACGGCGTCCGGTTGAATTTGAAGAAAACCGCTTTTGAGGCCGATCGGATCCTGCTCTCCGCTCGCGTCGGTTCCGGTTCGATGACCGAACCCCGCGACCAGCGCGGGCTCGCTTCCATCGCCGGCGCGACCTTCGACTCCGGCGGCCTCGGCCGTCATAGCACCGACGATCTGCTGCGCATTTTCTCCGGAAAGAACGTCTCGGTCCGCTTTCGTCCCGCACCCGACGCCTTCGAATTCTCGGGGGGTGCGACTCCGGCGGACCTCCTGCTCGCCCTGCAATTGCTCACCGCCAAATTGACCGACCCTGGCTACCGGCCCGAATCCCTCCGGCTTGCGCAAAAAGGTTTGGAACAGATGTACCTGGGCTTCGCTCACACGCCCAACGGCCCACTTTCGACCGAGATCGCCAGCCTGCTCGCCAGCGGAGATCATCGCTTCGGCACGCCACCGAAAGAGATCATGATGTCGCGCACCCTTGCCGAGGTCAGATCCTGGTTGACCCCACACCTTACGCGTGGGGCGATCGAAATCGCCTTGGTCGGCGAGCTGGACGAAGAGGCCGCCATTGCGGCCGTGGCCCAAACCCTCGGCGCCCTGCCCTCCCGCGAAGCCCGACCTGCACTGACCGAATTGCGCTCGGTCCAGTTCCCGAAAGAGCCCTTCCGCCGGGACTTCACCGTCGAGACGCAGATTCCGAAGGGTTTGGCGGTCTTTTACTGGCCCACCATGGATGGACTCGATGCCCGGGTGGCCCGTCGTCTCAACCTGCTCGCCAACATTCTTTCGGACCGGATGCGCGTGAAGCTGCGTGAAGAAATGGGAGGCACCTACAGCCCGAATGTTCGCAGCTCGACCAGCGATGTCTTCCCCGGCTACGGCTACTTCGCGAGCGGGATCGACGTTGATCCCACGATGGTGGCAAAGATCGCCGAAGCGGTCACCGCACTCAGCGCCGATCTCCACGCGAATGGCGTGACCGAAGACGAGCTCTCCCGAGCCAAGCTGCCCGTGCTCACCAGCATTCGGGAAAGCGTGCGGACCAACGGCTACTGGCTCTCCAGCGTACTCTCGCGCGTCCAGGAAAAGCCGATCGTCCTCGAGTGGGCCCGCTCCCGCGAGTCCGATATCACCGCCATCACCAAGGCGGAAATCGATGCGCTCGCCAAAGCTTACCTTGCTCCGACGCGCATCTCTCGCGCAGTTGTCCTGCCGGCGCCCAAACCGGCCTCCTGATTCGTCTTCCGACAAAACCCGAGGGCGGTTCGTCCCAACGACCGCCTTCGGATTTTCGTCGCGGCCCGGGAACCGAAGCTTCACGGTAAGTTCTTTGACGTTGCGGATGCCCATCCTGGCGCTGGTCCGCGACCCAAGCGATCCGCCGCCATGAAGAAACTTAAAGACGAGCTGCTCGAGCTACTCCGTTCCCCCGACTACAAGCCTCTCGATGACGCCGGACTGGCCCGCGTGCTCCGGGTGCCGAAAGCGAGACGAAAGCTGCTCGCCCATGAGCTCCGCCTATTGGCGAGCTCAGGCCTGATCCATCGGGTCAAGGGCGACCGGGTGGCCCTTGCCGGACCCGCCGAAGAGACCCCCGGCTCGGTGACCGGACGGATCAGTTTCCGCCAGAGCGGCCATGCGTTGGTTATCCCGGATCGACGCATCAACGAACCCGGTCCTGCCGCGCCCGCCTTTTTCATCGCTGCTGAAGATACCGACGTTGCCCTTCACGGCGACCGCGTGGCCATTCGCGTCGAACCGAAATCGGGCGGCGGGCGGATACCCGGGCGCGGTGCGTTTGGCGGCGAACGCGAGCAGCGGGCGCGGGTCCTCCGAGTGGTTGAACGCGCGCGGGAAACCCTCGTAGGCAACCTCAAGCAGGTTCGCAACGCCTTCTACGTCGCCCCGGACGACCCTCGCTTCGTCCACGACATCTCAGTGCCCGACCCCACGTCGGAGAGCTCCCGCGTGCAGGCTCGGCCGGGGGACAAGGTCGTCGTCAAACTCAAAGCCTGGACGGAACGGCACCGCATTCCTGAAGGTCAGGTGATCGAGCGGCTCGGAAAGACCTTCGAACCCCGGGCCGAGCTCGCCGGAGTGTATCGAAAATTTGACCTGAACCCCGAATTTCCCGACTCGGTGCTCGCGGAAGTCTCCAACCTTCCCGATGAGGTCTCAGCCGAGGAAAGTGCAGGTCGCGAGGATTACCGCGACCGTGCCGTGTTTACGATCGATCCGGACGATGCCAAGGATTTCGACGATGCCCTCAGCCTGGAGGAACTGCCTCACGGAGACATTCGAGTCGGCGTCCACATTGCGGATGTGTCGTCCTACGTTCATCAAGGAACGGCGCTCGATCGCGAAGCTCAGCGACGGGGCAATTCCACTTACCTGGTCGGGACCGTCATCCCAATGCTCCCGGAAAAACTTTCGAACGGGCTCTGCTCCCTCGTCGAAGCCAAGGACCGTCTGTGCAAGGCGGTATTCATGACATTTGACAAGCGGGCGCTCCTCAAGGAGACGCGGTTCGCCAACACGGTCATCCGCAGCCGCAAGCGGCTCACCTACAAACAGGCTTACGGATTGCTATTCACCGATGACCTTGAGGCCATCCGTGCGCTCCCGCTGCCAGCCAAGCATCAAACGGGCTCGACGGGCCGCGCCCTGCGCTCGCTCAAGGACGAAGAGCTCAGCGACCTGCAGACGTGGATCCGAAAACTCTGGAAGATCGCCAAACGACTCCGGGAGCAGCGCATGGCAGCGGGCTCGCTCGATTTGGACATGCCGGAGACAAAGATTTACGTCGACGCGGAAGGTTACGCCGAGCGGCTCGAACGGATTGAACACGACGAGAGTCACCAACTCATCGAGGAGTTCATGCTCGCCGCAAACGAGTCTGTCGCCCAAGCGACGCGCGAAAAGCGGCTCCCCTCGCTCTATCGCGTCCACGACCAGCCGGATGTGGAGAAATTGGCGGAACTGCGCGACCTGCTGGCCACGTTTCACGTCAAGACGGGAGACCTCTCCAAGCGTCCCGAGGTGGTCAAACTGCTCGCAACCCTCAGCCAGCACGCCCAGGGCTACACCTTGCGCACCCAACTGCTGCGCAGCCTCAAGAAGGCGGTGTACCGGGCCTCGCCGGACGGGCACTATGGGTTGAACAAACGCGACTACACCCACTTCACGTCACCCATCCGCCGCTACGCTGATCTGGTGGTTCACCGGGTCTTCGATCATGCGTTGATCAAACCCGAAAAAACACCCCGCGCCGGAGCCCGTCCCAAGGTCGGATACTCCGGGGGGCAGATGGAGAGCCTCGGGGAACACCTGAGCCTGACCGAAACCAATTCACAGGACGCCGAGCGCGAGTCCCAGAAAATCAAGTTGGTCGAATTCTTCGAACGCGAACTGAACAAGAAGATCAAGACCCGGTTCGCCGCCATCATCACCGACGTCCGGGGACAGGGCCTCTTCATCGAACTGAGTGAGTCGATGACGTTCGGATTTGTCGCCCTTTCGTCGATTACGGACGACCAGTACCTCCCCTCGAATGACGGGACTGTGCTCATCGGCCGAAAAACGAAGCGCCGGCTCGGCTTGGGCGACCGCATCGACGTGGTGGTCGCTGGAGTCGATCGCTTCAAACGCCAGATCGACTTCAAGTTGGCCTGAGCTCGGGCACGCGCACGCTGGCCTTTTGCCTTCTTCTTCTTAAACTTAGCCGTTTCATGAAACACTACGCGTTTGCCGACCACTTCCGGTCCATCTACATCAAATCCGTCGATGCCTATCGCCGGGGACATCAGAGTCCTAACGGTCTGGTCACGGCGAGCGAAGAGGCCTGGTTGGCCGCCAACGGCATCACCGCACAACACCTCTACGACTACGCGGAGGACGACGTGAACGGCGGGGAACCGGGCTACGACAGGGCATTGACGATCGAACTCGTCCGGCGTGACTATTTTCTCAATGTGCAGATGGGCAAGCAGAGCTCTCGCCAGCTCGACGAAGCCTCGTTGCCCTCGAAGAGCGCGGAAATCCAAGGAATCACCTGGCTACCCCGGATCATCCCCAAGGCCCGCGCGAAACTGCGAGGGGAGTTACCCGCAAGTATGATGTACAGTTGCGGCGGCGACCGTAACTTCTTTCGCACCCACGACATTCATCCGGCCGAGTTCCTTTCACTGATCTGGCGGAGCGGGGATCAGGACGGAGCAATCATCGACTGGGTGGTCCGTCGCAGCGCTGCCGCCCGCTAGGTTCACCCACCCGCTTGAGCGGAGTGTGAAAAGTAGCGTCGGCTGCATAAAAAGACCGGCCGCCGTGGGTTGACGTCGCGAAGACGGTGCCTACGTTCGTCCCACCGGTCGTCTGCTAGCCCGGAGCCGCGGACGAAAGTGAATTCCGTTTCCCCATCGCAACTCATGACTTACAAGCTTCAGATCAACGGACAGGCGCGCACCGTTAACGTCCCGCCCGATACCCCTCTCCTCTGGGTCCTGCGCGATACGCTCGATCTCGTCGGCACCAAGTACGGGTGCGGCATGGGTGTCTGTGGCGCCTGCACGATTCACATTAACGGAGTGCCGATGCGTTCCTGCCAGATGCCGGTTTCCACGGCGGTGGGAATGCAGATCACCACGATTGAAGGTCTTTCGGCGGATGGAACCCATGCGCTGCAACAGGCGTGGATTGAGAAAGATGTGGCTCAGTGCGGCTATTGCCAATCCGGCCAGATCATGACCGCGGCCGCCTTGTTGAAAGCGAACCCGAAGCCCACCGACGACGATATCAACAATGCCATGGCGGGAAATCTTTGCCGCTGCGCGACTTACCAGCGCATTCGCGAGGGCATCCATCGGGCGGCGGAATTGACCGCCGGAAAGGGGGTGGCCAAATGAGCACGCTCCTCTCCCAGCCGATCGATCGTCGTTCATTTCTGCGTCTCTCCGGACTCGCGGGAAGTGGTCTTCTCCTGGGGACCTACCTCGGTTTCGACGACGACGCCCTCGCGACCGCGCCCGTGGCCAAGGGTGTCGGCGGGGGCGCCGCGCTCAACGCCTTCGTCCGGATCGGAACCGATGGTGCGATCTACATCGCCGCCCACACCCCGGAATGTGGGCAGGGTGTCCATACCTCGATGCCGATGCTGGTCGCCGAGGAGCTCGAGGTGGACTGGAAGAAGATCACGGTGGAGATCGTTCCGCTCGATCCGGCCTACGGAGCGCAGTTCGCCGGCGGAAGCACGACCACTCCCCGTTGCTACACTCCCCTTCGCCAGATGGGCGCAACCGCCCGGTTGATGCTCATCGAGGCAGCCGCCAAGCGTTGGGGCGTGCCCGCTTCCACCTGCCGGGCCGAGAACGCCACCGTCCTTCACGCGCCTTCCAAGCGTTCCCTGCCCTACGCGGAATTGGCGGCCGAGGCCGCGCTACTCACCGTGCCGGATCCCAAGACCGTCCCGCTCAAGGATCCCCGCGATTTCAAAATCATCGGGCGTCGCATCTCCGGCGTGGACAACCCGGCGATCGTCACCGGCAAACGCCTCTTCGGCATCGACCAGAAACTTCCGGGGATGCTCTACGCGGTCTTCGAAAAGTGTCCGGTCTTCGGCGGCACGGTCGTTCGCGCCAATCTCGACACCGTCAAGTCACTCCCCGGCGTACGGGACGCTTTCGTCATCGAGGGAACGACCAACCTCACCGGTCTGGTCCCTGGAGTGGCCATCGTTGCCGAATCCACTTGGGCCGCGTTCAGCGCCCGCAAACAACTCAAGGTGACCTGGAACGAAGGTCCCCACGCGAACGACAGTTGGACCGGATTCCTCGACAAGGCCAATGAACTGGGGCCCAAGCCCGGCGCGCAAAGCCTGCGCAAGGACGGTGATGTCACCGCCCAGCTGGCCGCGTCGGCCAAAAAAGTCGAGGCCACCTACACGTATCCGTTCATCTCCCACGCCAATCTCGAACCGCAGAACTGCACCGCCTGGTTCCATGACGGGATCATGGAACTTTGGGCCCCCAGTCAGCGGCCGAGCGGCGGCCAGGACTTGGTCAGCGAGGTGCTCAAGTTGCCCAAGGAGAAGGTCAAGGTTCACATCACCCGCATGGGTGGAGGTTTCGGCCGCCGGCTGAGCAGCGACTTCATGATCGAGGCCGCGGCCATCGCCCAGCGGGTCTCCGCTCCAGTCAAACTCACGTGGTCCCGCGAGGACGACCTTCGGCATGACCATTATCGCCCGGGAGGGATTCATTTCCTCAAGGGTGCGGTCGACGCCGCCGGCGCCATTTCCGCGTGGCACAACCACTTCGTCACCTTCGGCAATGGTGGGAAGCCGGGCAGTGGCGGGTCGTTGAGCCCCGACGAGTTCCCGGCCCGCTTCCTCCCGAACTACCAGGCGGAAATGACGGTGGTCGATTGCGGAATTCCCATGGGTCCTTGGCGGGCACCCGGCAGCTGTGTGTTTTCCTGGGTGATCCAGAGTTTCATCGACGAACTCGCAACCGCCGGAGGCAAGGATCCCGTTGAACTGCGCCTGGCCCTTCTGGGCGACAAGAAGGAGGTCTCTACTCCGGGAAACCGTCCCAACACCTACGATGCCGAGCGCATGCGCGGGGTGGTCAAACTTGTCGCCGAGAAATCCGGCTGGGGCAAACCGCTGCCCAAGGGGCGCGGCCGCGGCATCGCGTTCCACTTCAGTCATCGCGGCTACTTCGCGAACGTCGCCGAGGTCACCGTTTCCCAAGATGGCGTGCTCAAGGTTGACCGCGTGGTCGTGGTAGGCGACGTCGGCTCGCAGATCATCAATCCCAGCGGTGCCGACAACCAGGTAGAGGGCTCCATCCTCGACGCGCTGAGCGCCGCCTATCAGGAACTCGACATCGAGCGGGGCCGCGTCGTCCAAGCCAACTTCCACGAGTATCCCCTGCTCCGGATCACGGATGCACCGAAGGTGGAAGTCCATTACCTGTTGACGAACAATCCTCCCACCGGGATCGGTGAACCCGCCCTGCCTCCCCTGACGCCCGCCGTGGGCAACGCCGTCTTCGCCGCTACAGGCAAGCGAATCCGCACGCTGCCTTTCTCCAAAAACGACCTCCGCTGGAGTTGAGCCCGCGCTCAACCCACAGGGGCCGGGGAGGTTTACCTTCTCCGGCCCCGGGGCGGGTGGTCAATCCGACCAAGGATCATTCGAGCCGGAACTCGTCTTGATTCGCCGTTGACGGCGGCGGATGACCGACGAATGCGCCGTAGCGCTCAAGCCAATCGTCGATTTTCTCCAGGTATCCCGCTGCATCATACGGAGCCGTGACTGAATCGAAGAGCGAAAGCGGACGGGCCCGCTGCCAGTCGCTGCTTTTCCCTTTCTGCTTCGCAGTGAGGTAATAGGTGACGCGTTCACCCATCGATGGCCGCGGGTTCAGGAGCAGTGCCGCCTCCGCACTCGCCCTCCGGGGCTTGCCGCCGCCGGCAATCAGTCGCTCGTAGGCGTCGGCGCCCTGGCTGAGATTTTCGGTCTTGGCCAGCTGGGCTACCGGGAACGTGTGTCCGGCTATCTGAGCACGGAGTTCATTGAGCCCTGCAAGTGGCGACTCGAGGCTTACTCCGAGCAGGTAGTCGATCAACTGATCGGAGAGACGCTTCAAATACGGCTCGATCCCGCGAGAACGCAGCGCGCTGCCTTTGAGAATCACCCGTTCACCATCGTAGAGCGCATAGTTCTTTGCCTTGTAGCAGAACATCGCCTCGTAGCGTCCATCGTACTCCAACTCAATTCCCTGGGGCAGGACCGGGGCCATCAGGGCGAGCAGTTCCTCGGGTCGATCGTAATACTGGGGCGACGAAAGGTAGATACCGTCTGTGTCCGCCTCGAGCACCGTGCAACCGTGGCGGGCAAACGCCTCTATCAGGGCCTGGAGGAGTTCGCGCCCGCGCCGGGTGACTTCGGCCGCGAGATCGCCGTCGCCAAAACGCGCTCCGGAGAATCCGAGGTAGCCATAAAATGAGTTGATCAGGATCTTAAAACTCGCCTGCCGCGCGTCCGCCTCCGCCCGCTCCTCCGCGGTCGGCGCACTCCGGGCGAGTTGCTTGAAACGCAGCCGGTACGTGCGGAGCTTCGTCAGCAACGGGATGAACACCCCAAGGGCGTCGGTCGCAGGATTCCGCCCAATCGCCAGCAACAGGCTCGGATAAAGCGAGGCCACGTCAAAATGAAGCACGTGGCGAAACACGCCTTCCTCGAAACTGCGCGAGTATCCTCCCTCGAACGGTGCGATTTCGGGCGGCTGTGGGCAGGATTGCCGCGCGTGGTAGTACTCCTCGAGAAACAGCAGATCGATTTTGGTCGTCGTTCCCCGGAGGGTCGCTTCCTGGAAGAGAATGGGAAACGTCCTCGCCTGCTCAAAATACGTCGGGAGCAACCGATCGGCCAGCCCGCGAGTCTCCCGAAGATCGTCCGCGAGATATTTGAGGAAATTCGCCTGATCGTGTTCGAAGGCCCCCTGAAGCGCGTTGCCTGCAATGTAGGTCCGGGTCCCGGACTCCTTGGCGTCGGCCGAGGTAATGCCAAGGGCGACAGCCACCTCCTTGAGTCCATACGAGGTGAGCTCCCTCGCCGTCAAATCGTAGAGTTGAATGAGCAGGTACGTATCCACCACCGTCCTGCCCGGAAGATCACAGCGGGGAAAATCGATCCAGCGCTCCGCCACCTTCATCCGGCTGTTGCGCCAGCTTGCCCGCTGTCCGAAACGTCCCCAGGCACATGGCACCTTGTGGCGACGGCACCGCTGCTTGAGGAAATCGAGATCGAACTTGAAGAGGTTGTGGCCCTCAATGACGTCAGGATCTTCCTCCGTCAAAACGGCGTTGAGTGCCTCGAGGAGCGCCCGTTCGGCGTCATCGTTCAGTCCGGCGAGCACGAGCGTTCGGTTGCGTTCGCCGAACTGCAGTCCGATCGCCAACACACGGTCGCCCGCTCGCGTGGCATCGCTGAACGACCCGTCCTCCGACCCAGTCTCAATGTCGAGCTGGCAGCGCCGGAGTTTGGAAAACGGCAGATCCGCGAACAAGCGAAGACGGGTTTGCAGCAAATACTGACTCTCGGCGGGTCGAACGACATCGACCGTGATCGATTCTGACCGCGCCCGTGACACCCAAGCCTCGTGCGCCTCGAGGGTCGACGCGTGCGCCAGGATCCGCAAAGGGGCGTCTCCGGCGAGCGTCTCAAGCGTCACTCCCTCGGGGGGCGCAGCCGAGAGGGCGGCGGTGGCCCAGGAAAAGGGGCGAAACGAATCGGTGCGTACCGACCGTCCACCCCCGGGAGTGGCAACGGAAAGGTGGACGATGCCTTCCGGCGAGATCCACAGTCCACAAACGGTTTCCACAGGAAACGAAGGTTAGGTCAAACGACGGCCGAGCGAAAACGAGCAAACCGGCAAACTTTTTTGGCGCGAACAACGGGGCGCCCCGACGAGAATCTCCACCGCCAGACGCCTGATCAAAACGGCTTTGCGTACACCATCACGACCGACACGAGGCTCAAGGCGAGGGTGACCCAAATGAACATCCCCGCCTTCTCCCGCTTGCGAAACGCCAGGCCCGCGATGGCGGCGAGGCCCAACCACGCAAGGATCTTCACGATCGCCCATCCACCGGAGAATGCGTAGATCCCTTGCCACATGCGGACGCCCGTGAGCAGGATCAGGAGGTTGGCGACGCCGGTCCAAATCATCACCGATTTGCGAGCGCCTGCCGGAGCGGCGAAGGCGTAAAACGTAAAACCGACCAGAATCAGGGCGGAGACCACATGCAGGATGTGAAGGGCGGTGTATTCGTGAGGGTTCATGGAAAAAAAGAGTGACAGTCCGCCTGTGCCGTATGCTCAAAGGCTCAAGACCTTTTCAAGCTAAGGTGGGCACCACTAGACGGCTTATTGCTTTCCGATTTACGGCCTAGCAGCCACCGTCGATTTCGCGGTTCCCGATTTAATTCAAAGGCAAAGAGCAGTTATTGAAAGCACCTCGAACACTGCAGACTGTCGCTTTCCACGGTAGACCGGTGTGGGTGCGCGTCAAATGCGAAGGCGGGTCTGGGTGGACGATTTATTTCTGAGCAATCCGCGAAGACTCCACGCCACCGCAGCCACGTTTGCAAACACCGCGCAACTGAGACTGCCCGTAAATCCACCGAGGGCCAGAATCGCGCCGGTCAGAACCATCACAATCGTGTCCGCCCCCGCTCGCGCGCCCACCCGGTACTGAACGACCATCAGCCCAACCCAGAAGAGCCCGGCGCTGAGCAGGGACCCCAGCTCCAAGCGTGCCGCCACCTGCATCTTTCCTTCGGATACGAAGTGCGAAAGACTGAAAAGCAGCACCTGGTTGAATCCAACCAGACCGAGGACCAACGCGACCGCCAGAGCGCCATTGGCCGGAAAATCGCCGTTCTCGTCGCGAGGGACCCGGGTCGCGAGAGCGCAGCCCGCGCAGCAAAAGCGTTCGGGTGCCGACTCGCCAGTCACGTTGTCCCCGCAGCGCCGACATACCCGGCCGGTTCGCCGCCCTTCCCTGTCCGGAACCTGCGCCGTCGTGCTCATACCCACGCCGGACTTCAATTCTCGAGGATCGAGGAATCCAGATGCTGGATGATCAGTTCCTGGATCGTCGCCAGAAAGAGATAACACATGAAGGCCTTGCGACTCGGTTCCTCCAGGGCCTCCAACTCGATATCACCACTCTCGAGGACGTCCTCGGTAAGATCATTCAGAAACGACTCGCGCAGCCTCAGCCGCACTGCGGCGCAGGCCCGCACAATCGGTTCGGCATTGGAAGCGTCGAAGGCCACGACTCCACTGGAAAAGAACTCGGTGTCGAAGAGTGCCAGCAGCTGCTTCACCTCTTCGTTCTGCGAGAGGATCAACTCATCGCGCCAGGTATCACGCAGCTCGGGCTCGATGTCCGTCAGCGTGTTCGGCGCCGCCAGTTCGGATGAAAGCGAGTCCGCCGTCGCCTTGATGACGTCGAGCAAGGGGGCCACCACCGGCAGGCTTAATTTGACTTCAATGCGCTTCATCAGGTTCGATCACCGCGTTCAGATGCCAGTGCTGCAAGGTGAAGGTGTAGTGCTCCGCCTGCTCGCGTTCTCCACTCCAGACAATCGAACGGCCCTGCTCGTGAACCTCCAGCATGTGCTTGCGCGCCGTCGACTCGTTGAAGGCGAAGACCTTCTTGAAAACCAGTACGACGTACGACATCAGGTTCACCGGATCGTTCAAAACCACTACGTTCCAGCGTCCGGAAAGCTCGGTCACGGCCGCCGTTCCCGTCTCCTGGGAGGGTTGAGGTTTGGTTCGGGTGCTCATTCTCGATGGATCCACTCTAGCTGGATTCGTCGATTTATCGACCCGCGGATGCAGCAAGTTGAGCAATGACCTCCGCCAGGCGGGTTTCCGCATCCGCCAACGGCACCTTGACTGCATCCTTCACGGTCCGCGGCTTCAGCTCGATGACTCCTTCTTTCAGTCCCTTTCCTCCAATGGTGATACGCAGAGGAATGCCGATCAAATCCGCATCCTTGAACTTCACTCCCGGGCGTTCGGCCCGATCATCGATCAACACATCGGCTCCCGCGCGTTCCGCCGCCGCCGCGAGGGTCCGCGCCAGCTGGGCCGCCTCTTCGACCAGAGGATCAAGGACACAAATCAACACCTGAAACGGCGCGGTCGCCCAAGGCCAGATGATGCCATCGGCGTCGTGACTTTGCTCAATCACCGCCTGCAGGGTCCGGCTGATGCCGATTCCGTAACAGCCCATGACCATCAGGTGCGACTGCTTCTGGTCATCGGTATAAACCGCGCCGAACTTCTCCGAGTACTTCGTGCCAAGTTTAAAGATGTGACCGACTTCAATCCCGCGACGGCTCTTCAGAGGCTGGCCCGACTTCGGGCATGGCTCACCCGCCCGCACCCGGCGAAAGTCGCCAAAGCGATCGATCGCGAGGTCACGGGTAACGTTGACGTGACGCAGATGATACCCGTCCTTGTTTGCTCCCGTGGTCCCGTTGCCGACCAAGCGGATAGCGTGATCCGCGAAGATCCCGGCCAGCGCTGACGGGTTGGCGATGGTTCCGCGAACCGTTCCGAGGCTGCCAGGTTTTGCTCCCATCACCGGAAGAATTTCCTCCGGGGTCGCAGGACGGAAAACCCCAAAGCCCAGCTGACCCAGCTTCGCCTCTTCAAGCTCGTCGCATCCGCGAATCACCACGAGGAACGGTTTGCCGTCGCCGATATAAACCAACGTCTTGAACTGCTGGTCGGCCCGCACCGAATACGGCGCGGCTTCCAATGCCGCGATCGTCACCGCGCCCGGCGTGGCAAACTCCTCCACCGGCGCCCCCGCCGGCGCATCGGCCAGATCCGCCGGCACCAGGGCACTCGTCGCTTTTTCCCGGTTCGCCGCATAGCCACCCTCTTCGCAATAGATGATGTCGTCATCACCGATTTCCGCCGGGACCATGAACTCGTGCGAGAAGCTGCCGCCCATCACCCCCGTGTCCGCCTCCACCGCGATCGCGAGTGTGCCGATCCGTTTGAAGAAGCGCTCATAGGCCGCCTTCATCGCAAAGTAGCTCTTCACTGCGCCCTCATCGTGGGCGTCGAATGAATACGCATCCATCATCACGAACTCGCGCGCCCGCATCAGTCCGAAGCGCGGACGAATCTCGTTCCGGAATTTGGTCGCGATCTGGTAAAAATTCTTCGGCAGATCGCGGTAGCTCGTGATCTCCGTCTTAACCAAAGGCGTGATAATCTCCTCGTGGGTCGGTCCGAGGACAAACTCCGGCTCCCGCGAAGGACGCTTGCCCTCGCCTGCGCCGTCCGCGCGAAACATGATCTCGCGCGCCGCCGCCCAACGTGGACCCTGCTGCCAATTTTCAACGGGATGCACGTGCGGCATCCACAACTCAATGCCCCCGCCGGCATTGATTTCTTGCCGACAGATCTCCGTAAGTTTCTGCATCACCCGCAGCCCGAGTGGCATGTAGGTGTAAAGTCCACCGCTCAATTTACGTACTAAACCCGCCCGAATCAGCAACTTGTGCGAGGCAATCTCGGCGTCGGCCGGGCTTTCCTTGAGGGTCGGGATAAAGAATTGGGACCAAAGCGTCATGGGATCGCTCACCCAAACGGTCGGTCCGGAGGGGGGCAACCGTAATTGCATCCCCGACCACCGAGGCGTTCAACGAAGGATTGCCCCTCGCCCGGGGATGGGTTGGCTCGGCACTCGATGCCCGCTCCTCCCAGTCCCAAACCTTGGCCGATGAAGTGGATCGTGCTGGCGATCGCGATCGTAATCGTCCCGTACACGGCCATCACCTTGCACTACCGAAAGCCCGGCAAAGCCTTCGAGCCCTACCGCGATCTAAAGAAGCAGGCGAACGTGCACCGTTTGCTCTCGGCAGGTTTTCATCGCGCGACTCTGACTGCCGAGAGGCCTGCCGACCTCTACCCCAGCCTTCCCACCGGCTCCGTGAAGGCCGCTACGACCTCGATCGCCGGAGGCCTTCCGACGACTCTCGCCGAATCACTCATCGAGGTGCCCACCCTTCCCGTCACAGTCGGCGCGGTGCAAGCACCCGCATCGATGAGCGCCTTGCTCCCCAGTGTGATCGAGTTCACCGCCAGCCTAAGCGACAAGAAAGACACTTTGCACAGCGCCCACCTGTACTCGAAGGAAGCGGAACTCTACCTTCTGGTCCACTTCGAGCATCTCCCGGGTGAACTCCAGTCGCGCTCGCGGGACAATGTCGTCCGACTCACCATTCCCGGAGGAACCCTTCAACCAGGGA
>Ga0154020_10004304_pt1 | contig 16991 bp, 15 predicted proteins | sample Klosneuvirus_201_FD_109709 | JGI IMG/M metagenome (GOLD analysis project Ga0154020, IMG submission 109709) | Active sludge microbial communities from wastewater, Klosterneuburg, Austria - Klosneuvirus_20160825_MG | ecosystem: Engineered > WWTP > Aerobic digester > Activated sludge | place...
ACTCACCTTAAACAATCGTAAAACAGGGGGTCAATTTGCAGCGAAACAAGGGGGTCAGTTTCGACTGAAACAGGGGGGTCAGTTTAAAATGAAACTAGGGGGTCAATTTGTCTGAAATCTCCACCACGGATGCACGAATGGATTTTTACATGCTGTTGGACTAAGAACTAATATAATAAATTTATACGAAGGACTATAGGTCTTTTGAGGTTTCGGTGCATTATTGTTCTGAATGTAATTTAACTGAGTTGGTTCGTCGAACTGCTTGCGTGTTTGATTGCCACCGATGCACGAATGGATTTTTAGATGCTGCTGAACTAAGAACTAATATATGAAATTTATACGAAGGACTGTAGGTCGTAGAGGCGTTTGTAGATTCCTCCTTTGGCGAGAAGTGCGTCGTGCTTTCCGCGTTCTACTATTTCTCCGTGTTGCATGACGATTATCTCATCCGCATGATGAATCGTTGAAAGACGGTGGGCTATGACGAGTGTGGTTCTGTTTTTCATTAAATTGGTGAGGGCGTCTTGCACCAGTCTTTCGCTTTCAGTATCGAGTGCAGATGTGGCTTCATCCAGTATAAGAATTGGAGGATTTTTTAATATCGCCCGGGCGATGCTCATTCTTTGTCTTTGTCCTCCGCTCATTTTGCCACCACGATCACCGATATTTGTCTGATAGCCGTCGGCCATTTGCATGATGAACTCATGTGCATGCGCAATCGTTGCTGCATTTATCACATCAGCTTCTTTAGCATTTGGCATTCCGAAAGCAATGTTATTATAAACAGTATCATTAAACAAAATACTTTCCTGTGTCACTATTCCAAACAAGCCACGAAGATCTTTTAGTCTGTAGTCTTTGATATTCTCGCCATCGAGAAGTATCTCTCCATGCTCCAAATCATAAAAGCGTGGAAGCAAATCGGCGAGTGTGGTTTTGCCACTTCCACTTTGTCCCACTAAAGCAATAGTCTTTCCCTTTTCAATTTTCAGATTGATCTTATTCAAAACCCAGCCTTCTCCTCCCTGATGGTAAGCGAAAGAAACGTCTCTGTATTCAATTCCATGATTGAAATCAGCGATAGGAATTGGATGTTCCTTGTCACGAATGGTAATCTCTGCATCGAGTATCATATTGATTCGCTCCGCAGAAGCAAGTCCCTTTTGCACATTCGTATAGGCATCGGTGAATGATTTTGCAGGAGGAATAAGCTGAGAAAAAATCGCGATGAAGGCAATAAATACTGAAGGCTCTAATGATTGTTCCGCACCTAGGACGAGTTGTCCACCAAAGTACATTACCACAACCAAAACAACTGCTCCCATAAACTCACTCAAAGGTGAACTCAAATCACGTTTGCGGTAAAGTCTGGTCATAAGCCGACGATACTCTTCGTTGATCCTTTCGAATTTCAATTTTGAAAATGCTTCAGCGGTAAATCCCTTTATAATTCTTAAACCGGACAAGGTTTCTTCGATGGTTGATAAGAGAACTCCCATCTGAGCCTGCCCTTTGGCAGAAGTCCGTCTCAGGCTTTTACCTAATTGTCCTATGAGTAAACCAGCAACGGGAAGTAAAATGAAAACAAATATGGACAAGGCAGGACTCATCAATACCATTGTCGTAAGAAAGAGAATGATGGTAAGCGGATCACGGAAAATTACTTCGAGCGATTGCATAATGCTCCATTCTATCTCCTGTACATCGTGTGTCATTCTTGCAATGAGATCTCCTTTCCTTTCATTTGAAAAATAAGAAAGTGGTAGTTCCAACACTCTTTGATGCATTTTATTGCGCAGGTCACGAACAATTCCATTTCGAATAGGTGCCATGAAATACATCGCGAGATACCTGAACAGATTTTTAAAGAAAAACATGATGACCACTAATCCGCAGATGAGAAATAATGTCTCCAACTTTCCGTGCTCATTGATATACTGACTCAGGAAATAATTGAAATTGGCTAATAATACCTTGATAGAAAAACTCCAGGGCATTTGATGATAGTCGGAAGTCTGACTGAACAATACATTCAGGAATGGAGCTACCATTGTGAGCGAGAAAAGGGAGAAAATTACAGAGAGTATGTTGCAAATCACATTGAGAGCAGCATAGCCTTTGTAGGCTCCCACAAAACGGAGCAGGCGTAGGTAGTTTTTCACGGCTTAAAGATATTCTTTTTAATTTTATTAATCTGTGGATTTTGATTCATAAATATTTATGAATGAAGTATTTGCAACAACGACATAAGTCGTCACCAATAGCTGTAGCCAATTGGCAGAGCGTTTGAAATTCCGTACATTCGCGCATCATGGATTCGACCAGACAACAGAAATACTCCCGGCTTATTCAAAAGGAGATTGGCGAAATTTTTCAAAAGGATGGAACCCTCTTCTATGGAAAGGCATTTGTGACCGTAACCGGCGCGAAGGTGAGTCCGGATTTGAGCATCGCCACCATCTATTTGAGCATTTTTGGTTCGAAAGACAGTCAGGCTGTAATTAATCAAATTGAAAGTCATAACAAGGAAATAAGAAAGAGGTTGGGAAACAGTATTCGTCATCAGGCGCGTATTATTCCTGCATTAAAATTTTTTCTGGATGACTCTTTAGATCAGGTGGAGAAGATTGAAAAATTATTGAAGGATAGTAAGGTTATCAGAGATGACGATCCTGAAAGCAAATAAATCCGTGAACCATTTTTTAAATAAAATTTAGAATCCAAGTAGAATATGCAATACGATCCAATTAAGCGATCATTGGGGAATGTTTTTAATAAGAACCCCTTTTTACGGAAATTATTTTATCGCTTGCTCGATCTTTTATTGTTACGTGCCTGGCATGTGCATAAGGAACTTCGCCTTTGGTCGAAGACGGCCATGAGTGATGCGAAAATTTTAGACGCAGGAGCCGGCTTTGGACAATACACCTATTGGTTAAATAAAAAAGATCCAAATTGGAATATCCTTGCATTGGATGTAAAGGAAGAGCAAGTAGAAGACTGCAACCGATTCTTTTCACAAATCGGAGCGACAGAAGTAAAATTCGAAGTCGGAGATCTTACTAAATATACGAAAGCCAAAACATTTGATCTCGTTGTTTGCGTTGATGTGATGGAGCATATTCTGGAAGATGTTCAGGTTTTCAAAAATTTCTATGGCTCAATGAAGCCCGGTGCGATGCTACTCATTAGTACTCCTTCAGATCAGGGAGGAAGTGATGTGCATGGTGACGATGATGCCTCATTCATTGAAGAACATGTACGCGATGGATATAATATTCAGGAGATACAGGACAAAATAAAATCTGCAGGCTTTACTAAAGTTGAAGCGCGTTATCAGTATGGGAGTCCGGGAAAAATTGCCTGGAGACTTTCTATGAAGTATCCTATTCTTATGCTTGGCAAGACTAAGCTATTCTTTATCATTTTACCTTTTTACTACATCATCACCTACCCTTTTGCTTTTGTGTTGAATTACTTTGACACCTATACTAAGCACAAGACAGGGACAGGATTAATTGTGAAAGCCTGGACCTGATCCGCTTTATATTTAAACAAGAAATTTTTATTTGTTCAAAGAGTTCTCTGTAAATTGGAGTGATAGATCGTTCACATTTATCTGAGGCTAATCAATTTTAGATTTTGTTGATATTCGATACCTGTTGACTTTCGCTCATAATTGTGGAACAAACTCTACACATCATTCTATTCATTCTTTAATTAATTCTGATTTGAGCTTATTTTAGCATGGCTGAGAAGGATTTCCATTTGGAGTAATTTTTGTCCCTTCTGTTTAAAAAACTCATGAAAAGGATTTCCAAATATTTCGCGCTCATTTTTGTTTTTGCACTAATAGCCGGGGAAAAAACTGTAGCACAGGATTACAGAAATGCAATCGGAATAAGATTGGGCGGACTTACATCAGGTCTGAACTATAAGCACAAACTTTCATCAGGAAATGCATGGGAAGGAATTGCTACGTTCGGATACAGAAGCGTGCTGCTCACCGGACTTTATGAAGTTCATCGTCCGATCGAAAGCAGCAATGGATTATTCTGGTATTACGGAGGTGGCGGACACCTTGGAATGTTTAGCGACAGAGGCAGCTATTGGATTTATAAGGAACGAGGAAATCGAATTTATGTGGCTGAAAAAGGAGCAAGCATCATTGTTCCGGGTGTTGATTTCATTTTAGGCATGGAACACAAATTTACGAATGTTCCAATAAGCATCGGTATTGACTTAAAACCCTTCATAGATATAAAAGATGTTCCTTACGCCTACATGGATGGAGCATTCAACTTCAGAATAGCTTTTTAACACATGGACAACCTCTCCCTGACAAGACCCACCGGGTTTCCATGTGTAGGATTCATAGCCCCCCGGCTATGAATCCTTTTTCATATTAGAATATGCAATTAATTAAAAAATAATGAGTGAATAACAAAATGAATTATTAACTTGGTAATCGATAACGCAGTGGCAGCTAAATGCACAAAGTATATACTTATACTGGATGATGAAGAAGATATTTGTTGGCTATTATCAGATATTCTGAATAGGAAAGGGTATAAATCTCTGGTCGCAGGTTCCATTTCAACAGGCAAAAAATTAATTCAGGAATTTAACCCTCTGTTAGTTTTTCTTGATATTAATTTACCGGATGGCTCAAGTTTGGAAGCCTTGCCCGAACTGAGAATTGCTTCACCCGAGACAAAGTTTATTGTTATGAGCGCTTATGCTTCCGGCAAAGAAAGGTTAAAAGCAATCGAAGAAGGTGCGTTAAATTTTATCGGAAAGCCTTTAAGCATTGAATCACTTGAAAATATACTTCTTGAAATTGAAACCCCTTAAAATAATAGAAAGATACTTTATCTATGACGAAACGAATTCTAATCATTGATGATGACCCGGATATTTGCACCTTGCTTTCTGCCTATTTGCGTCGGCAGGAATATGAAGTTTCTTATGCACATTCGGGTAAATCGGGATTAAAATTAATATCTGAAAATTCTTTTGACCTGATCCTTTCTGATTTCAGACTGGGTGATTTTGATGGAATAAAAATTCTTGAAGAAATAAGAAAAGTCGACGCAGCTATTCCTGTCATCATTATCACAGGATATTCTGACATACGAACTGCCGTGAAAGTAATTAAATCGGGAGCCTTTGATTATGTCTCCAAACCTTTAATTCCTGATGAGATCCTGTTGACCATCAGAAAGGCTTTGTCATCTCCCATAGCTGACGATTCAAAACCGAGTCAGGGAAGTAAAAAAACAAAACAGGATAATACGCAGATCCAATACATAATAGGACATAGTGAATACGCCAAAGAACTGGAACGACAAATTGAACTTGTGGCTCCGACCAATTTGAATGTGATTATAAATGGTGAAAGCGGTTCGGGTAAAGAAGCTGTTGCACATAAAATTCATCTGGCAAGCAAGCGCAAAGACCAACCTTTTGTTGCTATAGACTGTGGAGCTCTTTCAAAAGAACTGGCAGGGAGCGAACTTTTTGGCCATGAAAAAGGGGCCTTTACAGGCGCGCTAAACGCTAAAACCGGTCAGTTTGAACTGGCGAATGGCGGTACTTTGTTTCTCGATGAAGTTTCCAATTTACCGTATGACGTACAAGTGTCACTGCTGAGAGTTGTACAAGAGAGAAAGCTGCGAAAGCTTGGTGGAGCAAAAGAGATTCCCTTCGACGTGCGCATCGTGGTTGCATCCAACGAAGACTTATCCAATGCCTATGCAACAGGAAAATTCAGGGAGGACTTGTATCACCGATTCAATGAATTCAGCATCAAAGTGTCGCCACTGCGAGAGAGAAAAGATGATATTATGGAATTAGCCGAACACTTTCTCATGAAGGCCAATCAGGATCTGAACAAGAATGTGAAAGGATTCGATGAAGATACTGTTCAGTGCTTTTATAAATATAGCTGGCCCGGCAATATCAGAGAGTTGAAAAACGTAATCACAAGAGCTGCTCTGTTGACTGACAGTGAGTATATTTATTCGAAAACGCTTCCTTTGGAAATTTCAAATCCTGAAAAATTTAATTTCCCGCAAGCGACAACGAATTCTGATTCTCCTTTGGATTTAAAAAGTGCAACCAAGGATGCCGAATATGAAATTATCATGCGCGCCATGAAGCAGGCGAAAAATAATAAATCAGAAACAGCAAGGATTCTAAATATTGACAGAAAGACTCTCTATAATAAACTTAAGCAGTTTAATATTGACAGTGATGATAGCGAATGAGCGATCTGATTGAAACGCGGTAAAATCTAAACCCTTTCTAAATATGTTATTGGATCGTAAATATCATATCCCTGATAAATTTATTTGGATCATTGCCGCTATTTGTCTGACTCCTCTTTTGCTGAATGTTTTTGGATATGATTTTGGATTCATTCAAGGAACCATAGACCCATACCTTGCCACAGAATTTACACAAGTCGAAAAAAGCGATGGCATTCGCGAAATCCTGCATGGTAGGTATGTTCACTTAATTTTTGTCTCGGTTTCTATAGTAATTGCCTATCTCACTGCTTTTCTGGCGATAGTTGATTATAAAATTAATAAGGAAATTAGTACGCCTATCGTTGGTACAGCACTCTTGTGTTCCGGTCTATTTGAAACATTTCATCTGCTTGTATCAACAAACCTGATAAAATTTGAAGCGCAGAATTATTTTTTTACTTCATACACCTGGTTTTTTTCAAGGGTTTTCCATGCAGGGATCCTGATACTTGGGTCAGGATTATTTTTGATGATTAATACCTCTAAGCATGAAAGCGTAGCACGAAAATACAGGCGATCTATCATTACGGTTGCACTTCTTTTTGTCGTTCTCACTTTTTGTTTGATTGCATTTTTAGTCTATAAGCAACAAGGAGCAGCCTTTGCTTACCCGTTTAGAAATATTTCAAAATCATTCGATCTCCTACCCTTGCTGATGTATGTTTTCCTGGCAGCAGTTTTACTTCCAAGATTTTATTCACGCTACCCTTCAACATTTTCGAAAACCTTACTTTTGAGTACAATCCCTGCAATCGTTTGCCAGTTGTACATGACCTTTGGAAGCATAGAACTGTATGATAACAGTTTCAATATTTCTCATTTCATGATGGCGTTTGCATACTTTATTCCTTTTACCGGACTTGTACTGAATTATATCGAAACTCACAGAAACGAAAAGAATATTATTTCTTTGTTGCATCAGGAATTTAAAGAAAGAAAAGAAACTGAAAATATATTGACCGGCATACTTTCAAGTTCTCTGAGTTCTATTCTTGCATTAGAATCGGTTAAAAATGTTTCAGGAAAGATCGATGACTATTTAATCAAGATCGCTAATCCATCAACGGCCGGGATTTTTAATCTTTCATCTCAGAACATAACAAACAAATTTCTGTTTGAGGAAATACCCATTTTGAAAGAGGAGAGCTGGAAGGAAAACTTAATGCAGGTCTTAGACAGCGGGGAGAATAAATCCATCGAATATTATTCGTCCAATCTAAATAAGTGGTTGTATGTGATTATCGTTCCTTTATTGAACGGATTGGCAGTAACCACAAGTGATATTTCTAAAAGAAAAAATGCCCTGCAACAATTGATGAATGCCGAAAAAATTGCTGTCGGAGGCAGAATAGCCAGAATGATTGCCCATGAAGTCAGAAATCCTCTGACGAACATTAATCTTTCAGTCGATCAGATCAAGTCCGAACACTCAAATGATAAGGATGAATTGCTACAGTACCTAAATATCATTGAAAGAAATTCGAAAAGAATTAATCAGCTGATTTCAGAACTACTCCTATCTTCGAAACCATCGCATCTTAATTTCCAGAAATCCATCTTAAATAAAATTGTAAGGGAAGCTATCGAACTGTCGAAGGATCGGGCAAAACTTAAAAATGTACTCATCGAGTATGTTGAAGGATCGCCAGATCAAATAATTACCGTCGACAGAGATAAAATCCGCATTGCCATTTTAAACCTCTTGATCAATGCCATTGAAGCAGTCGAACAAGGCGATGGAAAGATTAGAATTAGCAGCAGTATTAACGCGACAGAATTATCTTTGATCATAGAAGATAATGGCCCCGGAATAAAAAAAGAAGTAATGGAACGCATGTATGAGCCTTTTAATACTGACAAAGTAAAGGGTATGGGCTTGGGTCTGACATCTGTTCAAAATACCATCATGTCACATGGAGGCGAGATTCGGGTTGAAAGTAAATCAGGAGCAGGGACAAAATTCTATATCAGTATACCGATTGGAATCAGAGAAACAGAAATTTCTGATGAGGATGAAAGTTAAGCCTGATTGTTCCGAAAGGCTCCACTCGAAATTCACGCTGCGATTGATCCCTTTTTATAAAAATGAAAGTCCTACAAATACCTGCCATACCTCACGCTTATCATCCGGGAAATTATAATTCACACCCTGATCGATATGCGGGTCACCAACCGGTTTGAGACTTTTCAAATACCTCAATCCAAAACTTAAGGTTCGGAATTCCAAGGATGCTCCGCCAATAATTCCCATATCAACCTTATTAAATCTGGCTTGAGAAAATTCGGAGGTTGCATCTTCACCCGATGCAGATTTTCCTTTCGAGGAACGAATCAGATAGGAACCATATACTCCCGTTTGCAAACTAAACTTATCTGTCAGATAAAAGGAACCTAATAAAGGAACATCCATATAATTCAAGTGGACCGCTATCCTGTTGCTCTCAAGATCACCTGAATACTCTAAGGTCGTAGCTGCTGTCGAGAATAGAACTTCCGGCTTAATGGCAAACACTTCAGTTAAACGCAGACGTGCAAAGGCTCCAAAATGATATCCTATCCTATTTTCCTTATTTTGAAATTCATTCAATGATATTCGATTGAGATTCATACCACCTTTAATCCCTATCGTGCTGCCATTACCTTGTGAGAATGATTCCCGGATTGGAAATAACAATATAACAAAGGAAAGTAAAAAGAGTCCGAAGTAATTTTGATTCGTTTTCATAACCGTTAGTTTAGATTTAACCCATTATGGTGGTGCAGGAAATGCATCGTCGCGAATAATCCCGTCGACGATACATTTCTGCACAAAGAAGCAAATATTATTTGTTGAGCATTACCACCAGATATTTGGAACCTGCCCAGAATTTGTCAGGATCGGTAATCACCAGGTCACTGACTTCCTTGCCGGAGTGTTCCAGACTATAACTATTGGCATCATGGTAAGTTAACAACTCAACATTCTTCGCGTGAATTGGGATAGTGCTCGTCTTGGTAACATCTATCGTTTCAAAAGCATCTTTATTCACGACGGCTTTAAGTTTTTCTTCCTTGCCAATTCCCAGGAATCCGCCTTCCTTAACAATTACTTGTTTTGCAAGCAGCTCTTTGCTGGTACCGGTCACCACGAAAGCCTTGTGCATTTTTAAAGTTTGATCTTCAATGGTTCCTTGCTTGGTCATATTCTCTGCTGTCAGAGAATCAATATTTGTGTTCAGCAATTGTACCTTCGTATTTAAGGAGGCCAGTTCAGTGTTCAGGTTTACTAATTGAGAGTCCTTTTCAGACAACTGCATATTCAAGGAAGCCAGCATTTTATCAAGGCCACTAATTTTAAAATTTGAATTCTTTAATTGCTTTGAAAGTTGTGCAATCTTATCCTTATTGGATTGCATAAGAGCATTAATCGCATTTAGATTTTCACGAATTCTTTCAATCTGAGTTGACTTCAATTCCCCCGAACCGGAATTTTCGGCAATTGCATCCTGTCGCTGACTGATTTCTTTCAGGTTTGCTTCAATCTCATTAAAATCTGAAAGGAAATTCGTAATAGTTGAATCTTTATAAGTGGCCGAAGCAACTAAAGATTCTTTCTCAAGTTTTAACTTTTCATTTTCCTGCTTGTAATTTTCGCAACCTACCAATAAGGCGAGGGGCAAAATGATTAACAAATACTTTTTCATAGCTTCTATTTTTTTTAAGTGATTATTAATATTGATGTCACTTAGGTATAGACAGAATGATGCCAGAATAAAAGAGTAGAACAAAAACAGAATATGGTTAAAATTAGCTCCAGATCATAAAAAATCTGAATCCGCGGCATTAAAAAATGAGCCCCGGTTACTCACATGCGGAAAAAATTCCACAACCTGATCCATATATAAACCAATTTTCCAAATCATCCGAATAAAATTCATAGATACGAATGAATTACTGTCAGATCTCAAACTCTTATTGAGCGCAATGTTGCGCATGCATCTACCTTGAACTGATAAAAAACTGTAAGCTTTGAGTCTTTTTTGCTCCATAGTAAGGCCTCAAATAAGCTATACTTATACAAACTAACTTGTCAATATTAACTAGTATTGTCAAATTACTTTCATCTAATGAATTTTTTTAAAACGTGTAGCTCCTTTATTAAAACAATTAGATTACTGTTGATCCATGCTCTGATTCTGAGCTGTGCTTTGGTTTCTGCTCAGACAGCTACTATTAAAAGTCCTACCCTTGCGGCAAATAATAACACGATTGGATCAAATTCCTGGTCTAATCCAACCAACGTTTACCTGAATGATAATATTTATACCTCCCTTTCAACAATTGGGATTAGCAAATATGTCGCAAGTTCTTCCTATGGTTATGATATATCTGGTCCAGGAAACATCACTGGTATTGCAGTAGAGGTACGAAGGGGTTCGAGCGGTATTCAAAATGTTGCACTGCTGGACGACTGGAGTGGCGGATTGAGTAAGACTATATCCGCAGGCATAAACAGATGTCTTGTTGTAATTGCCGGTCTTGAAACAGGTACGGATTTGAGAGAAATAACTTCAATGACCTATGGAGGTCAGGCTATGACGGAAGTGGTGAACAGTTATGCCGTTTCAGGGTTCTATGCAAGAATACAGATCTGGATTCTGAATGAAGCGGGAATAGCAGCCGCAACTTCAACAACTATTGCTCCTGTTTTTACCGGTACAATACATGCTGAATATTGTGAGACATTTTCTTCCGCATCATTTAGATATGTTGATCAATATAATCCGACTTCATCCACCGCTCAGAGTAGTTTGACCAGCCCTTCATCGCCGGTATATCAGATCGACAATCCATTAAACACACTGGTTGGAAGCATGTCGATCGCGGCGGTCATAACCGGCAACAGGCCTACTCCGGCTCCGGCTCCGGGAGGTGCCGGAGGATTTACAGTTAACTCATCCTTCGTCTCAGGTGCTAATATTTATTTTGCGAATCCATCCTTCACATCATCGGGTGCCAGTTTTCTTACTTCCCAAAAAGCAAGTACTGCTATAGGAACAGAACAGCCTACCTTCACATTTGATGGTTCAGCGAACAGGTTTGCTGCGGCAGCAATTTCTTTGAGGAGAGCACGGAATATGGATAATTCTGTAAGACTTACGAAGGCCGGAATGCTCACAGGAAGTAATCTGGCAAACAGCAATGTGGAATGGCCAACTTCCAATGGGTATATTACATACGGAGGAAATGGGAATTTATGGGGAACAAGCTGGACGATAGCAGATATTAATAATGCCGGATTTGGGGCGGCAGTTTCGGCCATTGTCCAAAATGGGACGGCTAATATTGATCACATACGTATAACTGTATGGTTTGCCAGTACTCTGCCAATACAACTTCAGAGTTTTGATGCAGAAATAGTAGACAAACATGTTGTTATTGAATGGAGGACCAGTGCCGAAATAAACAATGAACTTTTCAGTGTACAGCGATCTCCTGATTCAAAGGAATGGGAAGATATAAGTACTGTACATGGAGCCGGAAACAGCAATGTGATACTCGATTATTCCATTACTGACATGTCTCCCTTAAACGGAATTTCCTATTACCGATTAAAGCAAACAGATTACGATGGAGCTTTTTCATATTCAAAAACTAAATTTGTGAATTATGTCAATCAGTTTTCAGAAGCAATCATATATCCAAAACCTGCTACCAATTATTTTTCAATAAAGTCAAATGAAAAAGTATTAAAGATAAACATTCTTGATGCGTCAGGTCAGGTGGTTAAGGTCTTTGACAAATGTATTGGGAGGTTGGATATCTCAACAATACAACCAGGATTGTATTATGTTGAGGTTATTAATTCGAATGAAACCCAATTTCAGAAATTATATGTGAAGAACTAGTTGATATTCCTAAGAAATAAGAATTGATTATAAACTGTTCTCCTCGTCTACCTTTTGAAAATAGCAAAAGGCATCTTTTTTCATTGTAAATTAATTTAATCTTCCCTGATCATTTTTTCTAACTTTACCCCACGCATTTTGCAGCGTGACTATGAACCTGCCCCATTTTATCGCCAGACGATATTTTTTTTCTAAAAAATCGCAGAAAGCCATCAATATCATCTCGATGATTTCTGTGGTGGGTGTAACGATAGGGACGGCGGCATTAATCATTGTACTTTCGGTTTTCAATGGTTTTGAGAATCTGATTCTTCGTCTGTATAACTCCTTTGATCCTGATCTGAAAATATCGACAGTTGAAGGAAAATCCTTTGACTTGCGGAGCTTCCCTCAACATGAACTCAAAAGTCTTGATGGAGTACTCTATATTACCGAAGTATTGGAGGAAAATGCGCTGGTTAAATATCGGGACAAACAAACTATCGTGACTATTAAAGGAGTGAGCGATGTTTTTGAAAAAATGACCGGTATTGATACCATGATTGGCGATGGAGAATTTCTTTTAAAAAAAGGAGATTTAAATTTTGGCGTGGTGGGTGGCGGCATTGCTTATAATCTACAGCTAAACTTGAATGATTTGCTTAGCCAAATGGAAATCTATGCTCCCAGAAAAAATACTGCCTCTTTGCTTGATGCCGAAGCAGCCTTCAACAGACGATTCCTTAGTCCTTCCGGAGTATTTTCAATCCAACAGGAATTCGACACGAAATATATCATTGTCCCGCTTCGCTTTGCTTACGAAATTCTCGAAATGGATTCGCAGGTATCTTCTCTTGAAATTGGACTGAAGCCCGGTGCAAATTCAGATGTGGTTCAGGCGGAGATCAAGAGTCTGGTTGGAAATTCATATGAAGTAAAAAACCGATATGAGCAGCATGAACTGATTTATAAAATTATGAAGTCAGAGAAATGGGCCGTGTTCCTGATTCTTACCTTCATTCTCATCATTGCTACATTTAATGTGATCAGCTCTCTTACTATGCTGGTCATTGAGAAAAAGAAAGACATAACTATTCTACACAGTCTTGGTGCCAACTCATCATTGCTCCGTAAAATATTTTTATTGGAAGGAATCTTTATTACAGGGCTGGGCGCATTTATAGGACTTGCACTCGGCTTTATCATTTGTTACCTGCAGGAACGATTTGGATTAATACAACTTGGAGGAAGCGGATCATTTGTAATTGATGCCTATCCTGTCAAAATGGAATTGGCAGATTTCTTCTATGTACTTGCAACTGTGTTTTTCATTGGGTTGATAGCAGCATGGTATCCAAGCAAGAGATTGATTGGCGGAATTGTGAATGTGAGTGAAGTGAAAGCTGATGAATAAAAATCAGCATCATTGCCTCCGCTTTGAATCAAAAATTTTGTTCAGGAAGATTGAACTGATTCAAACACAAGGTCAATGATCACTCCCCGCTAAACTGCTTTAGGAAACGAACATCATTCTCAGAAAAAAGTCTCAGGTCCTTTACGTCATGGCGCAACATAGCAATGCGTTCGATACCCATACCGAAGGCGAAACCCGTATACTTATCCGCATCGATTCCACAATTGGTCAAAACATTCGGATCAACCATTCCACATCCTAAAATCTCTAACCAACCTGTGTACTTGCATACATTGCATCCCTTGCCTTTGCAAATACTGCAGGTCACATCCATTTCTGCGGATGGTTCCGTAAAAGGAAAATAAGAAGGGCGCAAACGAATTTTAGTTTCCGCACCGAACATCTCTCTGGAAAAATAGAGTAAGGTCTGCTTCATATCTGCGAAAGAGACGCCTTCATCAATATATAAACCTTCTACCTGATGGAAGAAACAATGTGCCCGTGCTGAGATGGCTTCGTTGCGGTAAACACGGCCCGGTGCCAAAATTCTTATTGGAGGCTTGGTTGTTTCCATCACCCTCACCTGAATTGATGATGTATGAGTTCGTAGTGCGATAGAATCCGTTCCTTCTCTTTGTTCGATAAAGAAAGTATCCTGCATATCACGAGCAGGATGATTCTCCGGAAAGTTAAGCGCTGTAAAATTATGCCAGTCGTCTTCGATTTCCGGACCCTGAGCGACCGTAAAACCAATCCGTCCAAATATACTGAGAATGCGATTTCTGGTTATTGAAATGGGATGCCGGGAACCTAGGCTATATGGTTCTGCAGGTAGTGTTAGGTCGAGATCTGAACTCACACTTGAATCACTTTGCAACTCAAGTGCAGATTGTGCCAGCTGAAATTTTTCCTCTGCTTTTGTTTTAAGATCATTCACCAGCAGTCCAAAATCCTTGCGCTGCTCTGCAGGTATGTTTTTCATTTCAGAGAAAAGATCCGTGAGCACTCCCTTCTTCGACAAATATTTCAGCCGAAATGCTTCAAGTTGATCCTTGGTTGTTGCTACGTAATTATCAACTTCCGAAATGAGTTGCTTTATCTTATCCTGCATAATGATTGTAAAAAATCAATTATTGATATTCAATTCGTCAGAAATAACCATCCCAAGTGAATTGTACTTATTTCTTGTTCCTTTTTTTAGTGCCTTCTTCCTTAACATCGGATTCCGGTTTGATCATCTTCATGGTCATCCGCACATCCTGAACCGGACGGTCACCCGGACGGGTTTGAACATTTACAATTTTATCAATGACATCCATGCCTTCGATGACCTGCCCGAAAACGGTATAGTTATTATCCAAAGGTGGATACCCACCTACCGTTGAGTAAACCTCCTTTTTCATATCTGAAATTTTTCCCCCTTGCTGCAAGGCCATCATATCAAGCTGCTCCGGTTTAAAAACCTGCCCATGAACTATGTAAAACTGACAGCCACTGGAATTTTTCAATGGATTATTCTCCCCAAATCTTGCTGCTGCCAAGGCCCCTTTTCGGTGAAACAAGGTATCAACGAACTCCGCAGGGATGGTATAACCGACATCTCCCATACCTAAAGGTTGTTCCGGGGGAGCTGTTTTAGAAACCGGGTCACCTCCCTGGATCATGAAATTTTTAATAACACGGTGAAAAAGCAGGCTGTCATAAAAACCTGTCTCTACCAGTTTGACAAAATTATCGCGATGTTGAGGAGTGACGTCATACAATAAAACCTTCATATCCCCGAAATCGGTGTGGATTAACACCATTTGACCTGTATGGGTCGTGTCAGATGGCATTGTCTGGTCTTTTTGTGCAAAAAGTGAAACACTCAACATCATAAAGAGCGTAATAAAGCGGGTGTAATGCTTCATATTTTCTAGTATTTTTGTATTGTTCGGCTGTAGCTGCAATATTAACCAAAATCAAATGAATAAAGAAAAAAGCGGACGGCTTGCGGGATTGATAATGCTGGGATTCTTTCTTTCATTGAGTTTTTTCTCATGCAAGAAAGACGGTCCGACAAAAGCAGTTATATCTGTGGTGGATTCAATTAACCGTCCGGTACAAGGTGCTCAGGTAGTTTTGTGGCAAGATACGGCAGTAAACAAAACCAATGGCGTGCCTTCGGATTTGCGGGTGGTCAAAATCAGCGATGCTGCAGGAAAAGCAGAATTTGAATTTCAGCTCGAAGCATTTTTAAATATTGACGTTATTTATAACGCCGATACCAGCAGAAGTTTTGTCCGCCTCAAAGAACATGAGACCGTGAACAAAACGGTTGTCGTTTCCCTCTGATTTTATTCTGCAATCTTTTAATTTTTCAGAAGAGATAACAGAACTATTCGTCGATTCGAATTCCTATTTCTATTTCAAAATATTCTATTGCTGCTTGTTTGAGCAACAGATCTTGTTCCCTTAAAGTTAGGGGTGGTAATTTCTTTTGCATTTCCCAGGCAGGCCACCCTTGTTCATCTTGTCCAGCCAACTTATAGTAACCAAAAGTGCTGAGCAGACGGCAAACGGCGATGTGCATTAAATCCTGCTTTTCATCTTTTGAATATTTCATAGGGCCTTTGCCTAGCTCTTGAACTCCAATTAAAAACAGAATGGTTTGTAAATCAGGGGCTTCTCCGAACTGATCGGCAAGGCGTAAAGTGAGACGCTCCCATTTATCTTTTAAAACTTGCAAATCAAGCTGATCCATATTAATGCAAAGGTATTCACTATTTTCGGGGATTGCTACCTTTGCCAGCCTTGCCCTAAAACCTGTGTTCAAAAGAAAATTCACCTTTTTCATTCCATTCTTCATTTTCCTGCTTGGGTTGGGAATGAAGCCTGCGCAAGGCCAGCAAAAAACAGGGCAACCGGTAGACATCGTATTTTGTCTTGACCTGAGCAGCAGTGCAAACGGATTGGTGGATCAAATGCGGAATCACTTATGGGACTACTGGTATTTCCTTTCCCGTTGTCAGCCTGTTCCAGACTACCGCATCAGTGTAGTTGCTTATTCTCGTTTCAGTTATGGAAGGAAAACCGGCTATGTAAAAATTATTAAAGACCTAAGCACAGAATTTGATTTGCTCAGTGCTTTGCTTTATAAAATTCCTTCTAGAATAGAAAAAGGCGACCAGTATGTTGGCTCAGCTTTGAATCAGTGCCTTAGAAAATTAAGCTGGTCAAAAGATCCAAATGCTTTGAAAATAATTTTCCTTGTGGGGAATGGTGATGTTAAGCTGGGCGCCGATGATATAGACCGTGTCACTGAAAAACTTGTTTCAGAAGGTGTAATTATCAATACAGTCTATTGCACCGTACCGGGAGAACGGAAAGCTATCCGGGGCTGGACCCGCCTGGCAG